>Ga0302326_10001571_pt1 | contig 57718 bp, 59 predicted proteins | sample Palsa_T0_3_FD_202264 | JGI IMG/M metagenome (GOLD analysis project Ga0302326, IMG submission 202264) | Peat permafrost microbial communities from Stordalen Mire near Abisko, Sweden - Palsa_T0_3 | ecosystem: Environmental > Terrestrial > Soil > Palsa > Peat permafrost | place: Sweden: Abisko...
AGCCCTACGCGCTGAACTTCGTCGCTGCGGCTGTTCACGGGAGGCCGATCGTAGTGGTATTCGAGGCGCAGACCCGGCGGATGGCCATACTGGCGCGCCCAGATTTTCACGTGTTGATCGCCGGCCAATACAGCATTGACCCCAAGCCGCTCACGCCGAGCCAGATTGCGGCGCCGCCGGCACGAGCTGCTATGACATCCCCATAAATGCCAGTAAAGGGCCCGTCAGGGAACTGTCGCCGGTATTGATGCCTTGTACCTGAGTCAGGTGATTGTGATCGCGAATGACGCGAAGCTCCGGATCGAAACCATGCTGGCAGACCAGACGGGCAAACAGTTCGGCAGCTTGGACCTGCATCTGCAGCAGATCCAGCTCCGCAAACGAAATGAACAGCCGAAACGGCCTGGCATCAATCAGATCCACGGTAGACATTTGCGGATAGCGATCAAACTGCGATCCGAAGTAAGCCTCGTTTCTCGGATCCGGAGTCGCGACGCCAAACTGGCGCCGCGCCAGCTTTTCCAGGTGCACGTTGTACACCCCGGAGATCAGGGCGGCGCCGGCAATCTGCAGGCCTTCGGTCGGATGGAACCGCCGCAGCAGGCAGGCCGTAGCGACGTGCGCGGCACCGGCCGATTCGCCGGCAAGGTAGATCGTCTCTACGCCGCGGCCGAACAGGTCCCGTCGCTGAAGAGTCCATCGATAGACGGCAATGACATCTTCAGCACCGGCCGGCCAATGGTGATCCGGGGCGAGTCGATAGTTCGGAACGATGATATTCAGGCCATGGCGGGCGAAGAATTGACCGACATTCTCCCGATTGGCCTTGTCGCCGCGCACGAAGCCACCGCCATGCAGGAATACCATGATCGGTCTGCCCACGGCCCCATCGGCCGGTTGGTAGACATCGAGCCGGTGTCGCGAATCGTTCCCGTAAGCGTGATCGCGTGTGACGACAACACCGTCGCGTGGTTGCTGCTCGAGCAGTGGGCGATAGATTTCATGCGCCAGTGCCAGGTCGAGCACTGCGCCTCCGGTGCGAATGCGCCGCGCGATCTCATGCGGAACTCCGGCGTCGACAGGCGTCACTGACATCTTGGCTGCGATGCCGGCTCAGTGAGTTCCGGCAGGCATCTTATGAAACTTGCCGTCCTTCATGATGGCCAGAAGATTACTCTTGTCCTGCAGCAGCGATATGTCCTGCGTCGGATCGCCCTTCACGAGCAGAAGATCCGCCAGGTAACCGGCACGGACTTGGCCCAATTCCTGTCCCATTCCCATGATTTCTCCACCGAGCTTGGTGGCCGCCGTCAGCGCCTCAGCTGGGGTAAATCCCAGATGGCGCACGAACAGTTCCAGATCGCGTGCATTGCGGCCGTTAGGATTAAACGGAAAGCCATAGTCGCCGCCCGGAACGACACGGATGCCGCGCTTGCGCAGTTGCGGCACCAGACGCGTTTGGTGCTCGAGGACGATCGCGGCATCCGCCTTCATGTGGGTCATGTCGAAGTGCGGCGGAGGCCGCGCATCCAGCGTTGCCTGCACGATGCCAATCGTGGGACCGATGAATATCTCGTCCCGGCGGGCCTCCAGCATGTCCAGTGCCTCGGAGTCGGCATAGGTACAGTGATACAGCACCCTGAAGCCGTACCGCGCGCCGAGTTTGATCGCTTCGTTGGCGTGCGCGTGGCCCGTGAGCCAGACGTTCGATTCGCGCGCCTGCTCTGCGGCGGCGCGGATCTCTTCCTCGGAGTACAGCAGCTGTTGTGACGCTCCCGGCTTGAGGGCGCTCTCACCCGAGAGCAGGAACTTCACCGATTTGGCACCCAGCTCAGCGCACATCCTGACAAATTGCCGAACCGCCTCCGTACCGCTGCCATGACTGTCGACCTGGCCGGCACTCATGCTGGCGTCGGACACCTCGGGTTCCCGCTCAAGCGAAGAGGGGATCAGGCGTGGGCCTGGCATGCTGCCGGAGTCGATATGGGCTTTGAGCGAGGCTTCGAGAGTCTTGCCCAGCGCCCCGCCGGAGTAAGCGCTCGTAAATCCCTGGTCCAGGAGCACGCGCGCATTGCGCGCGGTATTCAGCAGCAGATCCTCGGGGGGCAGTGCCATGCCGGGGACAAAGCGCTCCAGCGACGTCGGCCACGATAAATGGGCATGTGCTTCGGTCAGGCCGGGCATCAGGGTGGCGCCGTGACCGTCGATGACCAGCGGATCGCCGTGGGTTGGCAGCGTGTCACCCGCGCGGGCAACCGCCGAGATCCGATTGTCAGTGACCAGCACCTGGCCCGCGAAGCTCGGGGCACCGCTGCCATCGAATACACGTACGTCGGAGAATAAAATCGCGCTCATGGATCGATCTCGAACAGTTGTTTGGGGGTGCGATGCAGGCACTCGGACGGCCCCTGGGATTCGATCAGGTAAATGTCGGTGTTGTGCACGAACATCTGTGCATTGAGCAATCCAGGATGGCAGATGATGGCCATGTTCTCCTCGATGGACATATCCTCGTCATCGCGTACCAAAGGCCGCTCGACCATGTCGTAGCCCATGCCGTGAATGCTCAAGCGCCGCTCCTCGGGCAACTGCTGTTGGCGCAGGTAGCTGTTGTGATGGTGGTAAATCTCGCGGCAGGATGCTCCGGGTTTGAGCAGCGACAGCGCGAATTGCTGTGCCTCGATAACGGCCTTATGGGCCGTGCGCAGCTGTTCCGAGGCACGGCCAAGCACGAAGATTCTGGATAGCTCGGTGTAATAGCCGCCGGCGCCATTGTTCTCGACCAAGAGGGAAAAGACATCGCCTGCCTGGAGCGTCCGGCCCTGATCGAAACGGGGTCGGAACCGCGCCGCCTGACCCTGAGGAGCCGACGAGCAGAGAAAGATGCCCTGTTCGCTACCGAGCTGCTGGCCGACGTATTGGGCGTACGCGGCGATTTCAAAGTCCTTGAGCCCTGGACGGATGAAATCACGTACCCGCGCCATCACTTCATCCTGCATGGCGGCCACTTGCCGGATCAATGCGCGCTCCTCGGCGCTCTTGATCGCTTTGAGACGATCGACCATATCGGTCACGTCGACCACTTCGAGGTCTTGCAGCAGCTCCCGAAGGTGAGCGCCGAAGCTGTGATACATCGCAGCCGGAGCCACGAAGCCGATTCGCCTTGCCCCCATAGACCGCAACTCGCTGTTCGCCAGCGCGGCATCGTAGGTACCCGTGTAGTGCACCGAGGGATAACTCGGCGTGGTAAGCCGCCTGGCGATGCCGCTGGCCCGCAGTTCGGCGCCGCTGGATTCGCGCACATTGCCGAATGGCCCTTGCTCGATCAGAGTCATACCGCCGGTGCATGGAAACACCAGCGTGCTCGGGTAGCCGTTGGTGGCGGGCTCATCGCAGAACCAGCGAATGTACCCGCCCACCCAATCACTGGAATTCTGGAGCACCAGAGCATCGATATCCTGTTCGCGCATGCGTTCCCGAAGCGCTCGCCAGCGTCGTTCGAGCTCGCCAGTCGATACCGTATTGACCCGTCTGACTGCAGCGCTAGACATGCGATTTCTCAGTGCGATATGACATTGATCATCTGGTCTGTCTGGCCTGCAAGGAAATGTCTCAGGTTGGTCAGCACGATGGGATAACATTGCTCCAGGTACACATCGCTCATGCCACCCAGATGGGGTGTAATCAGGATCCGCTCCTCGCTCCACAGCGGACTGTCCGGTGGCAGGGGATTCTGTCGAAAAACATCCAGCGCAGCGCCGGCGATCCGACGTTCCCTGACAGCTGTTCGCAAGGCTTGTTCTTCAAGCACACCACCCCGCGCTACATTAATCAGAAATGCGGTAGGCTTCATTACCCTCAACACGGCTTCGTCGATCAGATTGTCGGTCTCGGCGCTGTAGGGCACCAGCAGTACGAGGAAGTCGGCCATCGCAGCTGCGTGGTGCAGTTGGTGGCGCGCAAAGGTGCAATCGAAGCCAGCAACCTCGCGTGTGGCGGTCGTTACCCCGTACACCGTCATGCCGAATGCCTTGCATCGAGGCGCGAGGCTTTGAGCGATCGCCCCGACACCGACTATGACTACCGTCTTGCCCGCGAGCAGGGGCTGCGGCCAGCGTTCCCATCGCCTGGCGCGCTGGTTCTCCAGTATGCGGGGGTAATTGCGGGCCATTGACAGCATGTCCAGGAACACCAGTTCCGACATTTGCGGCCCGTGCATGCCGCGGGTGTTGGTCACAATTACGTCCGGCCGTAGCGCGTTGAGCTTAAGCAGGGTATCGGTACCCGAAGTCAGAGACTGGATCCAGCGCAGCCTCGGAGCCTGGGACAACATCGCATCATCAAATTGAAAGTGGTGGCCTACGAGGACTTCAGCCTGGCCGACCAGCGTCATGGCCTGAGTCCGGTCATTGGTGGCCAGCAGATTGATTTCCGGCAGATCAGCCCGAAGCCGTGCGCCAAAGGGTATGGCATCCGCTTCCGGCGCCCCGATAACGACCACACGGCTCATGACAATGCCGCCGCATTGCGCGCGCAGCTTACGGCAACTTGCAATGGCATCTGCCCAGCATCGGCTTCGCGCGCTTCAACGTCAAATTTGAAAAAAAGCTCAGCTTATACACTGGAGTTATGGCTCTCGCGGCGTGCCAGCCGGCGTTCCGCATCCTGGTAGCCGGACGCAAGTTCGTGAGCGGCGCCCAATACGCGTATAGCCAATTCACTGAGTTGATCGGCACGACGCCATTTAATGCTCAAGGTGCGTCGACCGCCACCGCGTAGCGGGACCACCCGCATCCGCCAGAAATTATTCATGCTTGTCTGCAACCTGGTCACGACGGTCACCCGGTCCGTGAGGGTCACGATCGACTCCACCAGCGCCAGCGAGTTAGATACGACGCTGTTTTGAGGCCAGGGGACACCCGCGGTCAGGAACAAAGCCTCAAGATGCCGTCGATAGGCACTGCCTGGTCCGGGCACCACCCAAGCGGCATCCTTCAGTTCCGCCAAAGTTACCGAGCGGCGTCTGGCCCAATTGCTCTTGGAACCGACCCCGATACCGAATGAATCATCGAATAAACCTTCCTCGACCAGATCGCCCGGGAGTGAGGTGTTCGAAGCAGCGCCGAGCACCAGATCAAGCTCGCCGAGCTGCAGCGCCGGAATTAGCTGGTCGTCTAATCCCTCCGTGATGTGAATCTGCACGGCCTCCACACCTTGGAGGACGCGGCCCATCAGATCAGGCATGAACTTCAACGTCATTGAAGGGGTGGCTCCGATCCGCAGCGGCCCCGATACACCAACACGCTTCAAGCGCACCTGCTCGGCTATCTGCGACAGCAGCGCCTCGAGTGTGCGAGCGCCCTGTAGTAATGACTTACCGTATTCGTTCACCTCGGAGCCGCGCCGGCTGCGTGTGAGCACCGGGAAACCCAATCGGCGCTCCAGCTGCGCAATGCTATTGGACAGGGCTGGTTGCGACAGCCCGCGCGCAGCGGCTGCGCGATTGAACGATCCATAGTCAGAGACTGCCAGGAGATTGGCGAGATGTCGGGGGTCTATTCTTGATCTGGAAGCTCGTGGCATGCCGAGAAACCGCGGTAGGTGGGAATTGATGTTATAAGTTTTTTGAGGTACGCGCCATTCAATGGCTAAGATCCCGGTACCCTTCGATGGCGTACGCTATGACCTGGGCAACCAATTGGGGGCGTGTGCGGTGATGAGCGTGGAACCCAGCGTAATCTCGCAGCGCACGTTGCTGCTGTGCGCCGCGGCAGCATTATTTGAGGGTTTCGACAATCAATCCATAGGAGTCGCCGCACCCCAGCTGGCGCTCGAATTTGCGCTGTCGCCATCGCAGAAAGGTCTGATTTTCAGCGCCGCCCCCGTTGGCTTGTTCATAGGCGCCATGGTCGGTGGCCGCGCGGCAGACTATCTCGGCCGCAAGCGCGTGCTGACCACTTCCTTGTTGCTCCTCGGCTTGTGCTCGCTGCTAACTGCGATCGCGAGCGGTGCGCCTTCGCTGGCAGCAGCGCGGCTCCTGACGGGGCTTGGGCTGGGCGGGGCGATGCCGAACTTTATCGCTCTGACCTCCGAGAGTGCGCGTGCCGGTCGTCGATTGACTGCCGGTACCATTGTCATGGCGGGGATGCCCATGGGCGGCGCCCTGGCAAGCCTGATTGCGATATCCGGATCACACGGATGGGGATGGCGCACGATCTTCTACGTGGGCGGCGCGGCGCCAATCGCATTGGCGCTCATCATGGGGTTTTTGCTGCCGGCGCGACCCGCCATGGGCGGCGTCGTAACTCCGCGGGTTGAGAGTATGGCGTCGGCACTGTTTTCCGCGGGACGGGCAGGGACGACGCTGCTGTTATGGGGAGGGTTTTTCTTCACCCAGCTCGTGCTGCTGTTGATGCTCAACTGGCTGCCGAGTCTGGTGGTGGGATTGGGGCTCACTCGCGCGCAGGCTGGCTGGTGCGCAGTGATATTCAACTTGAGCGGCAGTCTGGGCGCGACGCTGCTCGGGCCCCTGCACGCCGGTAAGCGGCGTCGACACTGGGTCCTCATCACGTATGTGGGGATTGCGTTTGCCCTGGTGGCGATGGCGGGTGTGCGTCACAGCTTTACCTGGGCGGCACTTGCCTGCGGTGTTGCAGGCTGCTTCATTATCGGCGCGCAGTTGATACTATTTGCATTTGCCCCGTTGTATTACGGCCGGACCACGCGTGGCACCGGCGTGGGGACCGCCGTAGCCGTGGGCCGACTGGGATCGGTAGTCGGCCCTCTGCTCGCAGCGGTACTGCTCGCTGGAGGTGGCACCAGTGCTACCGTCTTGCTCGGCATCGTGCCGTTCGTAGCGATTGCGGGAGCTGCTGCCATGGGTCTGAGCTGGCGCGAGCAGTGCGCCGACTTTGATGCCTAGCGACGCAGCGCGTCAGGACCTGCCTGTCCCCAGCGCTTCGACAATCCGTGAACGCGCCGCGAGCAGAGGCTCGCCGAGTCTGGTTCGAATCCGCTTGAAACGCGTCGTCGGTACGGGAACGGACAGCGCAATCGCACGGCCCATGGGATCCACGAAGCCGGTGCCGATGGCGGAGATCCCTTCCGTATGCTCCTCATCATCGAACGCGACGCCGGTGCGACGGCACCTGTCGATCATCTTGAGCAGCTCGGATCGACTGGTGATGGTGTTGGCCGTCAGCCGCGGCAGGGGACCGCGCAACAATTTTTCTGCCTTGGCCAAGGGCAAGACGCTCAGCAGCGCTTTGCCGTTGGCGGTGCAGTGGAGCGGAAAGCTCTCGCCGACGGCTGATACTGCGCGCAGGCGATGGGAACCCTGAATCTGGTCGGTGAAGACAGCCATGCTTCCCTTGAGGACAGACACATCGACGGTTTCGCCCAGAGTTTGTGAAAGCGTGGCAATTATGGGCCGGGTGATGTGGTCGAACTCCACACTTGCCGATGCCGCCAGCCGAATCAGCGCCGGACCCAACCGGACGCCAGAGGTAGGGGAGGCTGAGATGACGAACTGCTCGCCCCGCAGCGCCTCCACGATGCGTTGCACGGTGGAGCGGGCCAAGCCAACGCGCTCGCCAATCTGGCCCAGGCTCAGGCCGGCAGGTTCCCCTTCGAGAGCACGCAGCACGCTGATCGCTCGGGAGATGACCTGCACGCTCTGCTTGGGAACAGGGATCGCTGCTTTTGGCATCAGGCTAGATTCTGACGTGATCGCGGCCCTTGAGCGAAAGTATCCGCCGCGCCTCGTCGGCGCTCGCGATCTCAAAGCCGAGCTCTTCGAGAATGCGGCGGATTTTCGCGACCTGCTCGGCATTGTTCGCCGCGAGCTTGCCGCGTCCGATATAGAGCGAGTCTTCGAGACCCACGCGCACGTGCCCGCCCATCATGGCCGCCTGGGTGATCAGGGGCATCTGTTGCCGGCCAGCGGCGAGCACCGACCACACGTAATCATTGCCAAAGAGGCGATCGGCCGTACGGCGCATGAAGGTGACATTGTCTGCTTCGGCACCGATGCCACCGAGGATGCCGAACACGCTCTGGATCCAGAGCGGCGGCTTGGCCACTCCTTTGTCGAGGAAGTGTGCCAGATTGTACAGATGACCGATGTCATAGCACTCATGCTCGTAGCGGGTGCCGAAATCGGCCATGAGGTGATAGACACGGGCGATGTCGCGAAACGTATTGCGGAATATGAACGCCTCGCTGTCCTCGATATATTTCTTTTCCCACGGGAACTTCCATGCGCCGACTTTGGCGGCCATGCCGTGGAAGGCGAAGTTCATCGATCCCATATTCAGTGAACACATCTCGGGTTGGAAGCGCAGCGCAGCGGCCAGCCGTTGATCGGGCGTCATGTCGGGGCTTCCCCCGGTGGTCAGATTGATGACCGCATCGCAGGCGCCGTGAATCTGCGGCAGAAACTGCGCGAACACATCTGGATCTCCCGTTGGGGAACCATCCTGCGGATTGCGCGCGTGCAGATGAAGGATTGCCGCACCGGCCCGTGCGGCATCGATGGCCTGACGTGCGATGTCGGCCGGCGTGTACGGCAGTCCCGCCGACAGCGTGGGGGTATGTATTGCGCCGGTGACGGCACAGGTAATGATGACCTTATTCGTTGGCTTGGCCATATCTGCTCACCGGTTAATCAAATGCCCTGCTGTTCGAGTGCCTGCAGGTGCCTCAGCACTCGCGCGCGCAGTGCGGCCTGCTGCTCCGCGGTCCAGCGCTGAAATCCCTCTCCTGATTTCATGCCGAGTTTCCCTGCCTCCACTAGTTGTCGCAGCATCGGCAGGGCGCCCGCAGTACGGTCGAGGTCAGGTAGCACAGTGTCGTGGATCGCCAGAGTGAGATCCGTGCCGACCAAGTCGGCGTTTTCCAGCGGACCCAGAACGGCAAGTCGGCGCCCGAAGCTCGCCTTCACCACCGTATCGACGGTCTTGGCGTCGCAGACGCCGTTCTGCACCAGCGCGATGGCTTCACGCCAGAGTGCGTGCTGCAGGCGATTACCCACGAAGCCCGGCACATCCTTCTCAACTGTAACGGGCGTTTTACCCGCAGCGGTGAGTAGCGCGGTTATCGTTTCCACACTGGCGGTGTCGGTAGCGGGCGTCCGAATCACTTCAACCAGGGGTACGAGGTAGGGCGGATTCCACCAGTGGGTGCCGAGCGCGCGTCCGGGGATACGCAGGCGATGCATGATCTGGGTGATCGGAATTACCGAGGTGTTGCTGGCGAGAATCGCGTCGCGCGGCGCGGCGGCCTCGATATCGACGAAAATCTGCTGCTTCAGCGCCAGGTTCTCGGGGCCCGCCTCGAATACGAAGGCGGCATCGGTGACTGTCTCCGCGAGATCTGCATGCCCGCTGACCCATCCTGTGACTGCGGGATCCTGGCCCAGATCGATCAGATTGCGGCGGATGCGCTCGTGCAGCGTGGCCAGCATGGCCGCGGAGGTGTCATAGACGTGCACCTCGTGTCCGGCACGAGCGAAGACCTGAGCGATACCGTGGCCCATGAGACCGGCACCGATGACCGCGATGCGTGCCTGTGAGGCCATGGATCAGCCCGCGGTGTAGCCGCCATCCGCGTACAGGATGTGGCCGGTATAGAAATCAGAGGCAGGGGAGGCAAGAAACAGCAGCGGCCCGGCCAGGTCCGCGGGTTCGCCGAGGCGCCCGAGCGGAATGCGTGCGAGCATGCCCGCACGGGTCGTGCGTGCCTTCTCGTTATCCTCGAACATCCACGCGGTGAGCGGAGAACGAAATACCGTGGGGGCAATCGCATTGACCGTAATGCCGTACTTGCCCCACTCGCAGCCCAGCGCCCGCGTCAGTCCATCGGTCGCGGCCTTGGAAGCACAGTAGGCGCTGTAACCGGCCGGATGCCCGAGCTTGCCGCGCGCTGAGGAGACGAGCACCACCTTGCCGCCACGGCCCTGTTCGATCACACGCCGGCCAAAGGCGCGACAGAGCAGCCACGCGCCGGTCACATTGCCATGCATGACATTCTCAAAGCGCTCCGGCGACATATCGACGATGGGTGACACATCGTTCAGGCCCGAACCGACTACCAGGATGTCGAGAGCGCCGAGGTGCTCGGTGCCGGCCTGCATGATCGATTCGCAGTCCTGCGCGCTGTTGGGCCGAACCGCCACCGTGACGACCTCAGCGCCCAGCTTGCGGCACGCAGCTGCGGTTGTCTCAAGTTCGCTGGCTTTGCCGGCTGCCAGCACTAGCCGCGCACCGGCGGCTGCGAGCACCTCCGCCGCCAGCGAACCGAATGCGCCTGAGGCGCCGGTCACGACCGCCACCTTGTCGCGCACACTGAAAAGCTGAATCGGATCCTTCAGCGATGCATTCATGGCGCCGCCGGCGGATAGGGCATGACGACCAGCATGGTCGCCACGGCGTTGCCGAAGTTCTTGACCTCGCGGGTTTCGCCGCCCGGTATGCAGCAGCTGTCGAGCGGTCCGAGCGTCACGTCGTCGCCGCCGGCGCGGACCGTGAGCGAGCCGGCCAACACCACGTAGACCTTCTCGAGCGGTGAGGAATCCGGCCCCGCACCGCCGCCGGGCAAGAAGTGTGACAGGCCAACCCACGAGGTCTTGGGGCCCGCCGGTTCAAAGCCCTGCAGTCTCAGCGAGCGCATATCGTAGTGATTCGGCGCGTCGTAGCGCTGCGCATCGGCGAAGCGTTTGACGTGCATCTCAGCCCCGTCCGGTCTCGATGCGATATTGGCCTGTAGGATCGACAATCGCGACCAGCCTCACGATGCAGCCGTCACCCTTGGTCCAACGCCAGGGAAAGCCGGCGAAAGTGACCCGCTTACCGGTAACGGCGTCGATCTCACCGCCGACGTTCTCGAAGCCACAGATGCCGGCTGACAGGATGGCGCGATGGCAGGGCTCCCATTCCGGGAAGTCCTGCAGCACATCGTGGCCGGTGCGCTTTTTGTAATCCTGGCAGACGAAGGGCAGCAGACCATTGGGCCAGCCCGGACCATGAGGACCAATGGCCGTGCCCAACGGGTGATCCAGCGCCTGGGTGTCGGTGCCGATCATCTTGACTTTCTTGGCAGCGAACCACTCACCTGCTTCCTTATAAAAACCGGGCGAATAGCCGTAGTACTTCTGGTTGTCGCCGTAGTACTTGTGCCACCCCGTGTTGACGATGACGATGTCACCCGGTTGAATCTTGGGCGTCGCCTTCTCCAGGTCAGCCGCGGTGATTACGCCCCATTCGTCCTTCGGTATCGATACGACCACGCCTGTGCCGAAGAAGTGGGGCAGGGGCACTTCATCCATAAAAGGCGTGCCTTCGACCACGTGCCCTGGAGCATCGACGTGTGTGCCCGAGTGCATCACGGTAGTGATGCGCTGCGTCAGCACACCGGATTTCGCCATCGAGTGCAGGCGCTCGATTTTGACGTCCTCGAAGTATGGCCAGCACGGCTGCCCAAGACCCCACGGGTGGCTCAGATCATAGAACTGCAGACCCATGCTGTTCTTGAGGTTCTCTTCGAAGCTAATGCCGCGGATCGTGATCATGCTTGAGGAACTCCGTTGGAAGGCCGGTCGTACTGCGGCAGCGCTGCAGTGGAGCGTGCCACGCACGGTGGATAGCTGGTTTATGTATCGAGAAGCGGTACGATATACCCGTATAGCGGTGCAGTAAAGCCGGGGGGCCTGATGACCAACAGTACGCGTGGGGTGACCCGAGAGTTCCAATCCGTGGCGCTCATGGCGCTTGGGTTCGGGTTGGTGGGCATTGATCGGTTCCTGATCGTGACATTGTTTCCGGTCATCGCGCGGGATCTGCATTTGAGCTACGGGGACATCGGGGTGATCACCGGTGCGCTGGCCGTTGCCTGGGGCATCTCAGCTCTGTTCACCGGCAATGCATCGGATCGAATCGGCCGACGCACTGTGCTGGTCGGATCGCTGGCGGTGTTTGCCCTGCTGATAGGCGCGAGTGGCCTCGCGGCCGGACTTGGCGGCCTGGTAATCGTGCGCGTGGCCATGGGATTCGCGGACGGCGCCTACACGCCAACCAGTATCGCGGCAACCATCGAGGCGTCTGCCCCACAGCGCCACGGCCTCAATATCGGCATTCAGCAGATGATGTTGCCACTATGCGGGCTGGGGCTCGCGCCCTTGCTGGTGGCCGGGTTGCTGCACCTGGTCTCCTGGCGCTGGATTTTCCTGATATTCGTACTGCCGGGTCTGCTGCTTGCCTATGCGGTCCGGCGCGTGATTCCCTCGTCTGTCGCGGACCGATCAGCCGTGACTGCGGGGAGGGGGAGCTTTGATGACTGGCGAACAGTCCTCGGCTACCGCAACGTACTGCTTGGGGGCGCCCTGATGTTGTGCTGGCTTACCTGCCTGATCACAACCAGCGCGTTTTTGCCCAACTACTTTATCGACTATCTCAAACTGTCATTCGCGCAGATGAGCGGGATCATGTCGGCCATTGGGCTGGGCGCGACCGTTGGGACCCTGGCACTGCCGTGGTTGTCTGACCTGATCGGGCGCAAGCCGGTCATGGTCCTTTCCACCGCGGGCGCATTGCTGTCGCTGGTGTTGTTGGCACAGACCGGCGCCAATGTGCCGTTTTTGTTCTGGCTGCTGTTCATGGTTCATTTCTTCAACAATGCGCTCATCACTCTGACTGTAGGACCTCTGTGTTCGGAATCGGTGCCGGCGGGCCTGATGGCCACCGCCTCGGGCGTCGTGATCGCGGTGGGCGAGTTGTTCGGGGGCGGCATTGCACCAGTGCTGGTCGGCCAGGTGGCGCAGCGCTTCGGCGTCGGGCACATCCTTTGGCTGGCATGCATTATGATGGGTATCGGTTTGCTGCTGAGCCTGTTGACGCGCGAGACGCGCCCGGGCGGGCGAAGGAGCCTGCAACCCCCTACATCGGTTTCGGACTCCGCTGATTCATCGGCGAATGGCCAGCATACGAGTCTAGCGTTGAGCCCGACATTTCCTTCCAGGAGACCATTCGCATGAAGACAATGACGTGCAGAAGCGTGGTGGCCAATGCGACCAGCAGTTGTCTGCTGGTTCCTGGGGCAATATTCCGAAGAAACGGAGCAAGGAAATGAAGCCGAAATGGGATGCGGCGCCGGAATTGAGCGCCGCCGATGCCATTTGAAACGCCGCACTCCAGCCGTCGATCAACGCTGTTTTGCTTCTTAGCCACTTCATTGTTGCTAATTCTGCCGGCGTGCAGCCACTTCAGTGATACCCAGAAGCCTCCGCCTGACAAGAACGCGCCCCGCACTCAGCTGTCCATCGGCTATAGCCTGCTTTACCAGGAGGCCGAAGGCATTCCCAAACTGAAGTGGCTCCTCATGTTCAAGGACAAGCCCGAGGAAATGCGGCAGGTCACGCATGATCTGATCACCTATTACCAGCAGCTTGCCGATACCATGCAGAAGCTTTCGCAGCAGTATCCCGCCATGCGTATCGATCTGGCGCCGATGTCGGAGATCGAGGCCGAGGAGCGTAAAGCCATTGGCGCGGATACCGCCAAGGACTTTGCTCCGCTTGCAGGCAAGAGCGGCATCGAATTCGAGCGCGAGGCGCTGCTGATGTTCTACGACGCGCTCAATGAACAGCGTCATCTGGTGGGTGTGATGATAGGTCTCGAACCTGACCCAGGCCTGAAGCAGTTCCTGAAGACGACCCAGGGGCAGCTGGACGCCCGCTACGCAAAAGTCGGGGCGCTATTGAATCGCCGCTACTTTACCCACTGAGTCGCGGGTCAGGTCGGGGGTTAGATAGAAACCTGAGATTGAGCGCTGCTTGACGCGCAAGAAGTAGCTTGCCTATCATTCAGGCAAGTAACCACTTGCGTATAGGCCCATGGCAGAGCGCCGCGATATCGATCTGTTGTTCAAGGCCCTGGCGGATCCCGGCCGCCGCAAGCTCCTGGACCTGCTGCATGCCCACGACGGCCGCACACTGACCGAGCTCTGCGAGCACCTGGACATGACGCGGCAGGGAGTCACTCAGCACCTGGATCTGCTGGAGGCGGCCAACCTAGTCGCTACCGTACGGCGGGGCCGAGAAAAACTGCACTTTCTGAATCCCGTACCGCTGCAGGAGATCTACGAGCGTTGGATTGCCAAGTTTGAAAAGCCGCGCCTCAAGGCGCTCTCGGAACTAAAACAAAGACTGGAGAAAGCCAATGGCTAGATCGACGTTTGTCTATGTGACATATATCCGCACTTCGCCGGAGAAGTTGTGGGCGGCACTGACCGACGTGGAGTATATGAAGCAATACTGGTTCGGCATGCGCTGCGAAAGCCAATGGACGGCGGGATCGGCGTGGAAGCTCCTCGCCCCCGACGGCCAGATCTTCGACTCCGGCGAGATTGTCGAGGCCGACCCGCCGCGACGCCTGGTGATCCGCTGGCAACACCAGAACAAGGCCGAACTGAAGGCGGAAGGCGGGTCGCTATGCATCATGGAACTGGAGCCTACGGGCGCAGCGGTCAAGCTCTCGATCACCCACACGATCGAGCGCGACCCATCGAAATTCATCGTCGCAGTGTCCGGCGGGTGGCCCAAAATCCTCTCCAACCTGAAATCCCTGCTAGAGACCGGCTCGAGTGTCTTGCAGGACCCTTATCCACCCGCGACTGCCGCGGTGTGAGCGCGCGCTGACGGCCGTCAGCGCCGATTGCTGGCTGAGAAGTGCGGCGCTTGGGCGGATAGTCGAGTTTTCCGACCGCCTGACAGCGAGGCTAAGCTAATGAGCGAAGAACGCACCGAGGAACTCTACGAGCTGCGGCTTACCCGAAGCCCGCCTGCATCCGACGATGCACCGAGCGCCGTAGCGACGCGCAACGACGCGGCGTCCAAGGACGCTCCAGCGGACGAACTCCCTCGTAATGAGCCCAAGCGCAATGAAGCCGCGCCGGGCAAAGAATCCAACAAAGGGCGTGACTCAGTGGCGCGCGCAGTCTCGAAGACCAAAGCGGGCATGCGGGATCGTTTGCCCGCTCTCGATGATGATGCCGAGGTGGGCGCGCAGAAGGAACACATCGTCATCAGAGATGGGCAGGCTGACTTGCGATTCACCGGGGTGCTGCTGGCATCCGCAGCGCCGGCCTCCGCGCCCAAAGGGCAGTGGCAAGAGTATCGGGTCTACCAGACCAGCGGCGGCAAGCAGGTGTTTTCGAAGGTGACGCGGAACGTGCTCGAGGAACAGGAGGACACTCACGAAGCGGAGGTGTTTGACCCCTCTCCATCCTCGGTACCCTCGCAGCTGCTCAGAAGCGCACGCGAGATCGCGCGCTCGCGGCCATTGACATGGATGGACGCGGCCACGGCGTTTTTCGGCTATGACCCGCTTGCCAAGGCGCTGTATCGCAAGCTGAGCGTGCGGTTCGAAGAAGCGATCAGTTAAGTCCGGAGCGTCCACGCCAGGGCCGCCTCGGAGAGGCGGGTTCACTGTACGAGCCTTGGTCTGCAGAACAGGAACTGGTCGACGGATTCCCGAGATTGATGGTGGCGGCCATCGGCACTGACGTTTCGCCCTGACGTCTTCTATTTCCAATCCGCGCCTTCCTTTTGGTCGGAGTAGGTCTGATCGCAGCCGGCGTTGTTTGCGGCTGGGTGGTGCCCGGCGTCGCATGGGTCCCGCCTCATGGCTGGTCGCTCATAAAGGCCAATACCGCGGTCGCATGGCTGATCGGTGCCGTGGGAATTTACGTAACGCAATCCAGCACGGACGGTCGCCGGCGGATCGCGGCCTGGCTCTGCGCGCCGACAGCATGATGTATGAGCGCAAGCGACAAAGAGCGGCGGCGCGCGAGGCCGCGAGTTCAGGAGATATCGGTGACGACATTGCGATCGATCACTCAGTCACCGGGGTCATGGCGGCCTATGCCTCAAAACGATCTGCGCTGATCAGAGGTACTTGGTTACCCCCTGAAATTCCTTGATCAGGTTCCTGACTTCACGCGGCATCGTCTCCGCGGTCTGTTCCAGGCAGTGATGCAAGTGATCCTTGATCAGTTCCTTCTTGGCATTGACGATCGCCTTCTCCACGGCTTGCAGCTGCTGCGCAATGTCCATGCATTCGCGGCCTTGCCCCAACATCTCGATCACCCCGGCCAAGTGGCCGTGGGCACGTTTTAACCGGGCTGCGATCTGTGGGAATGTATGCATCAGGGGCACCTCATATTCAGGATTATTATCCTATCCCCCTAGACAGGATAAAGCAAAGCGCCTAGGATCGCGCCGCGACTCATCAGGCGACCGTCAAACAGCGGTCACACAGGCGCCATAGAGTTGAAGGATTCCAGCAACAATCGCCTTTCTCGATTCGGCGCTGCCGCCTTGAATTGCGCGCCGGAATCTCCGGGGACACGCCATGCCGATCCATGACCACGAGCCGAACCTCCAGGGCCGGGCCTTTCTGTGGGGCGGAGTCGCCCTTGGTCTGCTGGTGGCCGCGGCGCTTCTGACGCACGGATTCGGATTGCTGCGCGGTTCGAACAAGTCAGATGAGGCGCCAGCCTTGATGCTCCGTCAGGGGGACAAGATCATTGTTCCGGAAGGCTCTGCGCTACGCGCACGGTTGAGCGTCATGCCGGCATCCTCAGAGCCGGTCAAGTCCCAGCTGGTGCTGCCAGGGATCGTGGAGTCCGATCCGGCCAGAACCGCGGCGGTGCTGACCCCGCTGAGCGGGCGACTGCTCACTCTGAAGGTGTCGCTGGGTGAGCGCGTGGTACGCGGCCAGGTACTTGGGGTGATCGATTCGCCCGATCTGGGGCAGGCCTACGATGACGATGACAAAGCGGCCGATACCCTCAGATTGACGGAAAAGAACCTCGAGCGTCAGGAGCAGCAGAACCAGCTGGGCGCGGCCTCCGACCGTGATCTGGATCAGGCCCGGAGCGATCACACCCAGGCGGTCGCGGAGTTCAGGCGAACCCAGGCTCGCCTGACGATGCTCGGGGTGCCAGGTGATGCCCGCTCGGCCTCGCATCTGCTGACAGTCACGGCGCCAGTCGGCGGCAGCATCACCACGCTGTCGGTAGCGCCGGGCAATATGATCAACGACCCGACGCAGCCCATGATGACGATCGCCGACTTAAGCACCGTGTGGGTGACGGCACTGGTGGCGGAGAAGGACATTGCAGCGGTCTCCCCGAATCAGGAGGCAGAGGTCAGTCTGTCCGCTTACCCCGATCATGTACTGCATGGCAAGGTGCTCTTCGTCTCGGATGTAATCGAGCCCGATTCCCGGCGCAACAAGATCCGGATCGCCTTTGCCAACAAGGACAACACGCTCAAGCCCAATATGTTCGCCACCGTCACCCTGACGGGAGCGCAGCAGGCCCAGGTCGTGGTGCCGAGTTCGGCGCTGCTGATGAATAACGATCGAACCAGTGTCTTCGTGGCCACTGCGCCCTGGACCTTCGAACGTCGCACAGTCGAATTGCAGATGGAGGAGGGGAGCACAGTCGTCGTCCGGTCGGGGCTGACAGCGGGTGAGCCGGTGGTCGTCAAGGGCGGGATCCTGCTCAATGATTGATCAATTTGTCGGGTTTTGCCTGCACCGTCGCGTCGCCGTGATGGTGCTGGCGGTGCTGCTGGTCGGCTTTGGGGTGTACGCATGGGAGACCTTGTCGGTCGAGGCGTACCCGGAACTTGGCGACGTTGCCGCACAGGTCACAACGCAGCTTCCGGGGCTTGCGGCGGAGGAAGTCGAGCAGCTGATCACGGTGCCGCTGGAGCGCCAGATCAATGGCACGCCCGGATTGCTGCTGATGCGCTCCTCGAGCACCTTTGGGCTGTCGCTGATCACGGTGCTGTTCCGTGATGGCTATGAAGACTATTGGGCGCGACAGCGCCTGACCGAGCGCATCAGCCAGGCGGTGCTACCGGCGGGCGCTGCACCATCGCTGGATCCGGTCGCCGGCCCGGGCGGTGAAATCTACCGCTACACGCTCGAGTCGGACACCAAGAATCTCCAGGAGCTTTCGGAAATCCAGCGCTGGATCGTCATACCGGCGCTGAAGTCGGTTCCCGGGGTCGTCGATGACACCAACTTTGGCGGCTTCACCACCGAGTATCAGCTCGACCTGGATCCCCGGCAGCTCCAGCACTATGGCCTTGGCATCACTGATGTCATCAATGCGATCAACAATAACAACGCCAATGCCGGTGGCGGCCGCGTATCGCGCGGCGATCAGAGCTATGTCATCCGGGGCGTCGGCCTGATTCACGATCTATCGGGCCTCGGATCGATTGTCGTCACGCAGATCAACGGCACGCCGGTACTGGTGCGCGATCTTGGCCGCACGACGCTCAGTCATCAGGAGCGCGAAGGCATTCTGGGCAAGGACAATAACCCGGACACGATCGAAGGCATCGTGCTGATGCTCAAGTACCAGAACCCGTCCAAAACCCTGCACGGCATCCACGACAAGGTGTCCGAGCTCAACCACAAGCTTGCCAGCGACGGTGTGCGGATCGTTCCCTACATTGACCGGGACGATCTGGTGCATGCCACGATCCACAAAGTGGGCCAGACGATCATCGAGGGCATCACGCTGGTGTTTCTGATCCTGATCCTGTTCCTCGGCAGCCCGCGCAGCGCCTTTGTGGTCGCGGTGAGCATCCCGATGGCGCTGGTGTCGGTGTTCTCGTTGCTCAATCTGACGCACGTCTCGGCCAATCTGTTGTCCCTGGGAGCGATCGATTTCGGCATCCTGGTCGACGGCGCAATCGTCGTCACCGAGGCGGTGCTGCGACGGCGTGAGGCACTGCCGAACGAGGAGCTCAGTGAAAGCGAGGCCAAAGCCGCCACGCTTCAGGTAACACGGCCGATATTCTTTGCGAGTCTCATTATCATCACCGCCTATCTGCCCCTGTTCTCCTTCGAGCGGGCCGAGGCGAAGCTCTTTACGCCGATGGCCTATACCATGGGCTATGCGCTGTTCGGCGCGTTATTGACGGCGTTGGCGCTGGTTCCGGGGCTCGCCTACCTGGCGTTCCGCAAGCCGGGTCGCGTTTATCACAACCGCTGGCTGGAACGCCTGACCGGCTTCTACGACCGGCTGCTGGCCCACTGTCTGGAACAGCCGCGCATCATTTATGGCGTTGTTGCCTTTGCCCTGTTGGCGGTGGTGGGTCTGGCGATGACTGTGGGTCGCGATTTTCTACCCGATCTGGACGAAGGCGCGTTGTGGCTGCAGGTGCAGATGCCGACCGGCATAGCCCTGAATAAAGCCAGCGACATGGCTAGCGATCTCAGGCGCGCGATCCTCAAATATCCCGAAGTGTCGTACGTGGTGACGCAAACCGGCCGTAATGATGATGGCACCGACCCCTGGACCATGTCTCACATTGAGGCGCCCGTGGGGCTGAAACCCTATGACACCTGGCCGGCCGGAGAATCAAAAAAGCAGTTTGTGGATCGCCTGGCCGCGGGACTCAACAAGGACTTGCCGGGTTATGACATCGGCATCAGCCAGCCTATCATCGACGGTGTCAACGACATGATCGGCGGCGCCCACAGCCCTCTGGTGATCAAGATCTACGGCGATGATCTGAATGAACTACGGGACATCGGCGGCCAGATCGTCAAAGTCCTGTATGGCATTGAAGGGACATCCAGCGCCTCGCTCTTCCAGGAGCCGCCGATTCCGCAGATGGAGATCAAGCTGGATCACGACAAGGCAGCGCGCTACGGCATCAATATGGCGGATCTGCAGAATGTCATTCAGACCGGCGTCGGCCAGGCGCCGGTCTCGACCGTGTATGTAGGCGAGCGCACCTATCCGCTGACGGTCCGGTTTACCGAAGAAGCCCGTGATGGCCCGGAGGCGCTCGGCAACCTATTCGTCAACAGCAGCAGCGGCGTACAGGTGCCGCTGTCGCAATTGGCTGAGATCCGTGTTCGCTCGGGCGAGAGCACCGTCACGCGCGAGAATGGGCAGCGCAATCTGACCATCCGGATCGACAATCGAGACCGTGACCTGACCTCATACCTCGTTGAGGCTCAGGCGAAGATTGCCCAGCAGGTTCACTTCGACGGCAACAGGATCCGTCTGGAGTGGGGCGGCCAATTTGAGAATCAGCGGCGCGCGGAAGCGCGGCTGCTGATCATCCTGGGGCTGGTGATGGGGATGATGCTCATCTTCCTGACCGTCGGCCTCAAGTCGCTCCGACAGGCAGCGCTCATCCTGGGCGTGGTGCCGTTAGCGACCCTGGGGGGACTGATCTCCCTTCACGTCACGGGTCAAAATCTCAATGTCGCCAGTGGCGTCGGTTTCATCGCGCTGTTTGGCGTCGCGGTGCAAAACGGCATCATCATGGTGTCCAATCTCAACCGCATGTGCAAATCCGGCCTGGAGTTGCACGAGGCGATCATGAAGGGAGCGACGGAACGGTTGCGCCCGGTGCTGATGACGGCGACGGTGGCCACCTTAGGGATGCTGCCGGCGGCCATCCACACCGGTGTCGGCAGTGACGTGCAGCGCGGAATCGCGACGGTCGTGGTCGGCGGCCTTGCCATCTCTACGCTGCTGACGCTGTTCGTCATTCCCTCAATGTACCACGTCATCGAGCACTGGGCGGAACAGCGCCACGGGCAACCCCGGTGGGGATCGTGAGGCCCTCGCGACTGTTGATCGGCGCGGCGTCGGCGGCATTGGTGGCCTGCGCCGTGGGGCCTGATTTCAAGAAGCCGCCGCCACCGCCGGCAGCGGACTATGGCGCAGCCTCCGCGCAGCTGGCTACCGCGCCGATTAGCGAGGCACAGGGCGGATCAGTACAACAGCTCGTCGTCGGCATGGACATTCCGGCCGATTGGTGGACTCTGTACCGGTCGCCGGAGCTCAGTGGACTGATTGACCGGGCGTTGAAATCAAACCCCGAGCTCAGCGCGGCCGAGGCGGCGTTGCGCCAGGCGCACGAGCTCTATGCGGCACAGCGCACCGCCTACTTTCCAGTCGTTCAAGGCGGCTTTAGCGGCACTCGCGCCAAGAACGCGCTCGGTACCATTTCCAATCCGACCAACCTGCCGCAATCAGATCCCTACTACAGCCTCTACACTGCCCAATTGACACTGAGCTATTCGCCCGATGTCTTCGGCGTAACGCGCCGCTCGCTGGAGGCAGCCAGGGCGGGCGTTGCGGGCACGCGCTTTCAATACGAGGCAATCTACGTGACGCTGACCAGCAATGTGGTGGTGACCGCCGTGCAGGAGGCATCTCTGCGCGGTCAAATCGCGGCCACGGAGCGACTGCTGCAGATACAGCAGCAATTGACGGACACCGTACGGCACCAGCGGATGCTAGGCACGGCCAGCGATCTGGACTTATTCGCCCAGGAGTCCGTGCAGGCCCAGACAGCGCAAACCTTGCCGCCGCTGCAGAAACAATTGGGCCAGACGCGCGACGCGCTGACCGCATTGCTCGGACAGTTGCCCGCCGATGAACCGCAGGAGACCTTCCACCTGGAGGACCTGACGCTCCCCGCCGACCTTCCGGTCAGTCTGCCGTCGAAACTGGTCGAGCAACGTCCCGATGTGCGCCAGGCGGAAGAGAATCTGCACGCGGCATCGGCCCAGGTCGGCGTTGCGCTGGGTAACATGCTGCCGCAATTCTCGATTGATGCGAATCTTGGCTCGAGCGCACTGAGACTGGGTCAATTGTTTTCCCCCTACACCGGATTCTGGGATCTGGGCGCGTCGCTGACCCAGACATTATTCGATGCTGGCGCGCTGGTGCATCGGCATCGAGCAGCGGAAGCCGCCCTCGATCAGGCGGGTGCTCAATACCGCTCCGCCGTAATCCTGGCTTGCCAGAATGTCGCGGACACGTTGCGCGCCTTGCAGTCCGACGCCGGCGCCCTCAAGGCCGCTGCCGAGGCGGAGGCTGCCGCCAGGAAAACCTTCGAACTGGCCCGCCATCAACGCGAGCTCGGGACCATCAGCCTGGTCGCATTGCTGATTGCGGAGCAGGCCTATCAGCAGGCCGAGCTGAGCCTGGTTCAGGCACAGGCCAACCGCTATGCCGACACCGCGGGGCTGTTTCAGGCCCTCGGTGGCGGGTGGTGGAATCGCCATTCAGGAGTCTCACCATGACGGCACTGGTTCTGCGACAGAATGAGCGTGGCGTAGCAACTCTCACGCTGAATCTTCCTGAGCGCCTGAACGCACTCTCCAAGGATGTATTCGAGGTGCTCGACGAGCATATCCAGAGCATCGCGCGTGAGACGCGAACCATAGGCCTCGTGGTCCTGCGGGGCGCCGGCGGGAATTTCTCCTCCGGTTACGACATGCGCGAAGTGCTTGAACACGTCATAGCCGGCGCCAAGCCGCATTACCACTCCGAGGTCATTCAAAAGCTGTCCAATCTGCCGCAGCCAGTCATCTCGGCGGTCGAGGGCTACTGCTCCACCGGCGCGCTGGAGCTGGCGCTGGCGGCCGATCTGATCGTCGCCTCCCAATCGGCCAAATTCTCGGATGTCTACGCGCGCTGGGGTTTGACGCCGGTCTGGGGTTTGAGCCTGCGGCTGCCTCACCGCGTCGGCACTTCCAAGGCGAGCGAGATGATGTACACCTGTCGGACCTATTCGGGCGCCGAAGCGCATGACATGCATCTGGCGAATTTCTGTTTCCCGAATGATCGCTTCGATGCCGAACTCGGGGCGCTCTGCGACGATATCCTCGCCAATTCCTGGTATGCGAATCGCGTGAACAAGCGGGCGCTGATGGCCAGTCACGGTCTGACGTTGCACGACGCCCACGCGCTGGAATTATTCAAGAATGATGGCCTGGCACCCGATGCCAGGCAACGCGTCGAGAAATTTTTCGAACAGCACAAGCCCGGCAGTTAGCGGCGCAACTGGCGGCGAGTCTAGTCGTCGTCCGGTAAGGGTACCTTCGCGCTCAGCTCGGCGGCAATTGTGTCCGGGTCGGCACCCGCGAGGGGGTACGCCTTGGACCAGAGCACTGAACCGTTCGCCACATTGGCGATCTTGATGTTCAGCGTTTGATCCGAGGCCTGGGTATCGACCGAGCCGCAGACCGCATAGGCAGACTCAGTCTCTCGCGCTGGCGCGAGGATCGGTTCCAGGATACAGGCAGGCAGCGGGTCGTTGGCTAATGCCACTTTCAGGAGGCCGCCCGCAACCGCTTTGAAACTGGCGCTAGCTTTTGCGGTTCACGAAATCCCAGACTTTTGAAATCACCACCGACCCTTCGCCCACCGAGGAGGCAACGCGCTTGACCGATCCGGCGCGCACGTCCCCCACGGCAAAGATGCCGGGCCTTGAAGCCCCAAAGGGCGAGTCCGCGCCAGCGGCGGTTCCTGTGATGACAAATCCTTTGTCGTCGAGATTCACCATGCCCGACAACCATTCGGTATTCGGCGCCGCTCCCACCATGACGAATAGCGCGCGCGTGTCCACCACGCGGATTTCGCCGGTCCTGGCGTTACGGATGGTCAGTCCCTCCAAATGATCAGATCCCTGTAGCGCAGTAACTGCAGCGTCATATTCGATCGCTATTTTCGGATCCGCCTGGAGCCGCCTCGAGAGATAGCTGGACATGGACGCGGCTAGCGAGGCGCCGCGCACCACCACACGAACGCATCGTGCCGAACGACTTAGAAACATGGCAGCCTGTCCGGCCGAGTTGCCGCCACCAATGATGACCGCGTCTATCCCTTTGCAGTACCGCGCCTCTATTTCCGTAGCGGCATAGTAGATGCCTGCACCCTCAAAATCCTCGAACCGATCAATCGGCAGGCGACGGTACTGTACGCCGGTCGCCACGACGATCGCCTTGGCACGGACACGCTCACCGGTATCGAACGTTGCACAGAAACTCTCATCCTCGAGCATGTGAAGGCTCACGACGCGCCGTGGCATCGCAAACCGCGTGCCAAATTTCATCGCCTGCACCTCGCCTCGCCAGACAAGATCGGCGCCGGAGATCCCGGTTGGGAATCCCATGTAGTTCTCGATGCGGCTGGACGTGCCAGCTTGCCCGCCGATGGCGATGTCCTCGACTACCAGTGCGCTCAGGCCCTCGGCGCCCGCATACACCCCCGCGGCGACTCCCGCGGGGCCTCCGCCGACGATCAGGACGTCGAACGTCTCATCATTCTGGAATTCAAGATGGAGGCCCAGCAGCCGTGCGACCTTGTCCGGGCTCGGATCCATGACGACGGTGTCGCGGCCAAAGATAACCGCGGGTCTGCGGACTGCCACCGCGCAGCTGAGGGCGGTGGCCTCCGCCTCCGGGCTTTCAAGCGGAAAGGAGGAAAAGGGGATGTGGTTACGGCTGGCGAACTCGGCAATGCGGCGTACACTGCGATCCACCTCCTCGCCGATCAGTCGCAGAGTGCCGTCGCGGGCTTCGAGTTGGCGGCGGCGCCGCGCCGAAAAGACCGTAATGATGATATCGGACATCTCGGGGATTCGGGACATCAGCGTCAGCATCGCCTCGCGGGGCACCTCGATGACCCGTGTGTCCTTTGCCGCGCGCATCGCCATGGTCCAGGCACCGCCATTCAGAAAGGCGATTTCACCCATGAACTGTGTCGGACCAAGCGTCGAAGCCAAATGGCGCTTATCGGTGTACGGATTGACGACCTCGATTTCGCCCTCTTCCACGTAAGTAAAACGATCGATCGGCTGACCGGGCCGTGCCAATAACGTCCCCGCAGGATAGGTCACGATTTTGCCAGCCGCGCGCAAAGCCTCAACGTGCAGCGCGGCCAACGGCGTGCGCTGCATCTGGCGTAAGTCCTCCCCAATTGATTCCATGCTTATGCCCGCGCGTCCAAATGTATCGATGAACCGTTAACCTACCATGCGGCTTCGCGGGGTACGCGTCGATCCGTCAGCGTGTTGTGGTACAAATGGGCCCCAATGATCATTCCGTCTCCGGAAATCGAGGCGCAAGCGGCAAACGTCGCGGAAGCGGGGGACATGCCGGGCGTCCGCAAATGGTGACCGCAGTAACGCGCGCCGCTCCGACGGTGTCCGTATGGGCTCCGTTTCAACATCGGATCTTCACGCTGGTTTGGGTCTCTACCGTCATCTCGAACGTCGGGGGCTGGATGTACAGCGCCGCGGCTGGCTGGCTCATGACGACCCTGACCAGCGATCCACTGATGGTGTCGTTGGTACAGGTAGCCAACAGTCTGCCCGTCCTTATATTCGCTTTCCCCGCAGGCGCATTGGCCGACGTCGTCGACAAGCGCAGGTTCCTGATTGTCGCGGAGACGGCTACCGCAGTGCTATCGACCTTGTTCGCATTCCTGGTGTGGCGTGATTGGGTGGGGCCACAGTCGCTGCTGTTCTTCCTATTCATCATTGGGGCGGTGGGAGCACTGACCGCCGCACCTTGGCAGGCAGTGGTGCCGGAGCTGGTGCCCAAGGAGCATCTCGCTCCGGCAGTGGCGTTGAACAGTCTGGGTGTCAATGTCAGTCGGGCAGTGGGTTCCGCCCTGGGCGGCCTGCTGATCGCAGCCTTAGGCATATCCGCTCCGTTCTGGGCGAATGGCGTCAGCAACGCCGGCGTGATTGGGGCGTTGCTATGGTGGCGTTCTGCGCCGCGCTCCTCAAATCATCTACCCGCCGAACGCCTTGGCTCGGCCATGCGTACGGGTTTTCGCCACGCCCGGCACAACCCACGACTGCGCGCAACGTTGGTACGGGCGACGGCATTTTTCATCTTTGCCAGCGCCTACTGGGCACTGCTTCCGCTGGTGACGCGGGAACGAATCAGGGGCGGGGCGGAGTTGTATGGCCTTTTGCTTGGAATGATTGGTCTCGGCGCAATCATGGGCGCCCTGGCGCTGCGCCGCATCCGCGCCAGGCTCGGAAATGATCGCACGGTTGCGCTCGCCTCGCTCGGCACGGTCCTGGCTATCGCATTGTTCGGATTAGCCCGCACCCCCGTCGTGGCGCTCGTGGCAAGCTTGATCGCGGGTGCCTCCTGGGTCAGTGCGCTCGCAACACTGAATCTATCGGCGCAGATGGCGTTGCCGGACTGGGTGCGCGGTCGCGGACTGGCGATCTACATCATGGTGTTCTTTGGAGCCATGAGTGTGGGGAGCGCGCTGTGGGGTCAACTGGCCGGCTGGGTAGGCCTGATCAATACGCACTGGATTGCCGCTGCCACCATGCTGCTGGCCATTGCACTCAGCTGGCGCTGGAAGCTGCAACACTCAGTCGCGATCGATCTGAGTCCATCGATGCACTGGCCCGTCCCACAGCCCTTGCGGTTGCTGGATGCCACCGACGGTCCCGTGATGGTGACGGTCGAGTACCACATCGCGGAGGCAAAAAGGCAGGCCTTTCTGTTGGCCCTGGATCAGCTCAGCCACGGGCGTCGTCGCGATGGTGCTTACGCCTGGGCGATCTACGAGGACGCCGAGCGCCCCGGGCGGATGCTCGAGACATTCTACCTGGAGTCATGGGCGGAGCATTTGCGCCAGCATGAGAGGGTTACCAAAGCAGACCAGGCTTTGCAGCAGTCGATCCGCGAACTCACGCAGGACGAGCCTACCGTAACCCATTTCATTTCAGCGAGAACCATAAAGTAAGGTCCAGCCAACCGCGAAGCGTCGGAGCATGCTGCTAGAAAGGATCCTTTTGCCTGGCGAATCCTGAACGAACACAGATGGCATACGCATCCGTGAAGTCTGAGATTGCGGCCGCCGCGCCCAATAGTGCTGTCGACGTTGCGACTTCAAACAGTTATGTCGCGTAGGCAGGAGCTGTTCCGGGCTTCATGACGAAGAACAGCCTGCCCCCCCCAGCCTATGGTGCGGTAGCGCACTGACCGCGCCACCCCCCGTGCGTAGAGTCTACGTCTCATAGCATGACGGTCGGAGAGGCTGATCGCACCTGCGGGATTGCTCGCAATCGACAGGGCACGGCTCTAATGCGTACGGAAGGAAGTAACTATCATGAGATACACCAGCGTTTTTCTAGCCTCTCTGACGACGCTCGCCTTGAGCGCCTGCACCGGGACGGGACCGGCCGGGCCTGCGGGTCCAGCAGGTGGCACCGGGGCCACGGGCAGTACCGGCAACACGGGCAACACCGGTAGCACCGGCTCAACGGGCTATACCGGGGCAACCGGCAACACCGGCGCGACTGGGGATACCGGGGCGACCGGCAATACGGGGAATACTGGCAACACGGGCAATACCGGTACCGCCGGTGCGACAGGCTTTACCGGTGCAACCGGAGACACTGGCGCAACCGGCAATACGGGCGCAACCGGCGCGACCGGCAATACGGGTAATACAGGCAATACGGGTAATACTGGCGCGACCGGCCCCCCTCGCTAGCGGCGGCGCGGCGAATCAGGAATGGTGCCGCGAAAAGAACTCCCATATGAGTGCGCTCGCATCTAGCTGATCGACTTGCTCCGATGCCAAAGCGGATTCGGGCGCAGGGGTGCTCGGACGAGGCCAGATATGTCCTCCGCCATGCTCAAGTGGCGCGTCAGTCCTACAGAGAATGAGCTCCGCCGCATCTCGGCATCCCAGGTAGGTCAGCTGTGTGACATGCGTGGATAGCCTCTGCTCCGACGGGCGCGTTCGCAGGCGTCCGCACGCCGTCAACCAGGGGGACTCCCGGCACATGCCAATAGAACTCGTCGTTGGGGCGCTCGGGATCAGCAATGCCGCCATTCGGATTGGCCAGAATGAATCCGTGGCGATCTGCCTGCGCGGTGAGCCCGGAGTGCTGTAAGACGGCAGCAACAGGAGCACGCTAAACCAACGGCCATGTCGTCTTGTTTGAAGAAGCGGATCACAGTTCGCACAACTTTCTCCCCTCGAGTCAGCTTTGCACGGCTAGCCTCTCCGCATCGGTTGCAATGTTTGGAGGGGTACCATGCTTGTAGTTACAACAGAAAATGTGCCCGGACAACGGGTGCGTGAGGTCAAGGGCCAGGTGTTCGGTGTGGTGGTCAGAAGCCGCGGGCTTGGCGGGAATATTATGGCAGGGCTGCGTTCGCTGGTGGGCGGGGAAATCACCGAGTATACCCAGTTGCTCGAGGAAGCTCGTCGCCACGCGGTCGACCGGATGGTCCGCAATGCGAATCTCATGCACGCCAATGCCATTGTCATGATGCGATTCGATTCGGCCGAGATCGGCCAGACGATGAGCGAGATCGTCGCGTACGGAACTGCAGTGGTGCTGGAGGCGGCGGCCTGATCATGTTGCGCACCTTCGTAATTGCAGTGGCAGCGATCCTCATGTGCGCGGGGATCGGCCTCATAGCCTCCGGAATGCACGCGCCCGGCTGGCAGGCGCTCGTCATCGGCACCATCGTCCTCATCGGCACCGTATTCGAGCGGTGGCGCTATCGTCACATTGAGGAGCCGTCCGCGGGCCAATGGCAGTGCACGGGTGAGCAATTCCTCGATCCGTCGACCGGAAAAGCCGTCGAAGTGATGTTTGATCCACACACGGGTGAGCGCCGCTATGTCGCGAGAACGTCAACCGGACCAAACGATCCGGCTCGCTGAGATTGGGCATGCTCGGAGCGCCCGGCACCCAGAGTAGCGGCGCTGGCTCGATTGCACTGTCGCGGCACGCGCTGCGAGTTCTGGATTCGCCCGCCTTCAGGTAGATTAGTCGTCAGAACAAGAACGCGCCAAAAACGACCTTGGAACCCAGGTGGAGCAGAACATGGAATTCAAAGGTGCAACGCTTTTGTACACGTTGGCTGGTCTCATGATCACGTTCGCGGGGTTCTCGGCGCTCTTGTTGACCCTGCGGCCTGCCGCTGGAGCGAGGTTGTCACTGCTTGACAGATACCTTGCAAAAACGGTCATGACGTACATTTTCGTGTTGACCGCGGCGGCGCTGCTGCCCGCGCTACTTGCGCTCTACGACATTCATGAAAAATGGATTTGGCGAGCCTCTAGCGTGCTTTTCGCACTACCGATGCTGTCTCTTCAAGTCACCTATCCGCGCCGACGCCGTAAGGTTGTCGGCAATGGACCGCCGCCCGCAATATTCGCGGTCCTCGTCGTACTCGGCTCCACAGTGACACTGGCCATGCTCGGCTACGAATTAGTAGGCGTTCAATACGGCGCCGCAGCCTACATCACGGCGTTGACGATCGACTTCTTTACGGTCATTTACGGCTTCGTGGTCGCGCTCGATGTCATTATGCAACAACCAATGGAAGTGTCGGAGCGACCGACGCCGCGTTAGCGCCGAGTCCTGGGGCGATCTCGCCGAAGTAGCTGCCTTCCTTGAGCCTCCTCGGCCCGTGCTTGCACTGCCAACTAGGAGCTGACGATTGACGTCGTGAGACTCGCGCAGACACAAAGCGCGGCGATGAGAATGGGCGCGGTCTTGAGACGCACCAGTAATGCCAAAGCAACGAGAACAATCGCGATGTCAACCGGGGCCCGCACCGCGCTTATCCAGACCGGCGTGTAGAGAGCCGCTGCCAGAAGGCCTACGACCGCGGCGTTGATTCCGGACAGAACGGCGTTAGCTGACTTGCTGCCAGCAACGCGGCCCAATAGTGACAGGCCTGCTATCGCAAGTATTAAACCCGGAAGAAAGATCGAAATCAGTGCGATCAGCGCCCAGAGCAGTGACTGGTGAGGCGGCGCGCTCGCGGCACCCAGATAGGCGGAAAGCGTAAAGAGTGGCCCTGGCATTGCCTGCGCAAAGCCGTACCCGGCCAGGAAGCGATCATTCGAAACCCAGCCCGTCGGTACCAGCGCTTGTTGTAGCAGCGGCAGAACGACGTGGCCGCCGCCGAACACAAACGCCCCCGAGCGATAAAAGATATTGGCGAGCGCCAGCGGCCCGTGTCCCTTGATTAGCGTCGCACTCGAGAGCCCGCCTAGTAGCAGCAGAAATAGAACCAGCGCCACCCAGGCCACGTGCGGATGCAGTGCCGCTGGCAGTTTGGGCGTCGTTCGAGGCATGGATCGACAAAGGATGCCGCCAAAGACGGCACCCCCCACAAGGGTCGCGAATTGCGCGACGCCACTATGCCAGAACAGGAGCGGCACACAAGCAGCGATAGCGATGGCGCGCCGCGGGAGATCTGGGGCAAGCGACCGGGCCATGCTCCAGACCGCCTGCGCGACCACGACCACGGCGGTCAGCATCAGACCGTGAAGCAGGGCCTGCATCCGGGGTCCTGGCTGAATGGGTGTATAGAGCGCAAACGCATACATGAAGAGCGCCGAGGGCAGAGTAAAGCCGATCCAGGCGGCGAGCGCCCCCATCCAACGGGCGCGGTGCAGTCCGACCAGGAAACCTACCTGGCTGCTCGTCGGGCCCGGTAAGAGTTGGCACAACGAGATGAGTGCGCCGTACTGTTCGCGACTCAGCCATTGCCGCTCTCGGACGTATGTGCGCTCGTAGTAACCGAGGTGCGCTATCGGGCCGCCAAAGGAGGTGAGGCCCAGTTTGAACGCCACCCAAAGAACCTCGACGGCAGACCCTGTCGGTCCAGGAGTGGCAGCAGTATTGGTGTCGCTACGCAAGGTCGAGGACTGTTTGTGAGGTGCACTCAAGGTCGGCGGGTATGGCGCGATTACATATAGTCAAAGAGCGCCATGAATCCGAAGTCCATGTGAAGTTGCTGATGACAATGAAACAGGGTCATGCCGGGGTTGTCCGCAACAAAATCGAATTCTATTTCCTGGTACCCGCCGAGCATCACGACGTCCTTCATGATGCCAGCGCTCGGTTTGCCCGCGAGACGCGTCAACTCGAAGCTGTGACGGTGCAAATGCACGGGGTGGATATCATCGCTCGCGTTTCGCATGCGCACCCGGTAGCGACGGCCTTTGCGCAGATGATAGAGGGGAGTCATCTTGTCCATCGCAAAGGCCGTGCCGTTGATGGTCCACTGATTGAAGCCATCGAGGGCCGCATTTCTCTTCTCTATTAACATGTCAATGGTCTCATCGGGCGCCGTCGAGGTGCCTTTTCCAAACATCGTGTAGTCCCAAGTGGCCGTCGCTGGTTTCACCCACTGCGGCTTGCCGGTAGCACCGCCATACTCCACGACCACGCCCATACCATGTGAGCGATCATCATCATCGAGGTCTCCCAATATCCATATTCCCGGGCGATTCATCTCGACGATAGCGGAGACCCGCTCGGCAGTGCCGATCCAGAGCACCGGCACCGCGCCGGGGTTGGGCACTGGATTGCCATCGAGTGCCACGACGGTAAAGGAATGTCCCGGCAAGGCGAGACTTCGGATTTCAGTTGCGCTGGCGTTCAGGACATGGAACATCACGCGCTCGCCTGCCTTGACCTTCACCGGCTCGCCATGGCCGAGCATCCGCCCGTTGATACAGAACAGTTTGTAGCCGACCTCGTATCCGTGAGGCATCCTCCGCTTGAGAGATGCTGCCATGGCACTCTCACCAGCCTCTTTAAGATTGGCGTCGGTTGCTGCCGGTCTCAGGAAGTCCATCGCCATGTCCCCGCCGTGGCTCAACTTGGGCTCGAACTCCTTGAGGACCAGGAAAACTTCGCGGTCGAATTGTCCCGTCTCGCGGCGCGGCTCGATGTAGACGGGACCTGCCTGGCCGTTGTACAGCCCCGTGCCCAGATTTGCGCCGGCAACTAAGTGCGTATGGTAGAAGCGCAGTCCGCTCGGCCCGGGCGTGAACGCAATCCGTCGGGAGCCGTGCGCGGGAATATAGGGGGTACCTTCCTCCGCGGCACCGTCCACATCGACCGGCACATTTTGCCCATGCCAGTGCAGTTGTTCGGGTACATCCGTGTCGTTGAGGATATCCACGGTGACACGCCTTCCCTCGGTGAGCCGCAACAATGGGCCGGGAAATTGATCGTTGTAGGCAGTCGTCGACACGACCTGGTGAGGTGCCAACTCTATGTTCGACGTACGAATTCGCAGGCTGTAATCCGGTTTGACATCGGCCGCGGGGGACTGTGCCGGAACCCAAGTGGGCGACGGAATCGTCGATGCGACCGCAGAGACCGTCGAGACCTTGAGAAATTCACGACGGTCCAGCAAGCGTGTCGGGCTCATAAATTCACTCCGCTGTCAGTGGGACAATTCTCATCGCTTGGTGCCCGCGCGAGGCACGACCTGCCTCGTTCGGTTGCCGTTCGTGCCTTATATTATCGGGCTCAGCTCGGACTTGATCTGGAGGCATCCCCGGCGAGTTCGCGTGGCGCGCTCGCCTAGCCGGCTCGCTGGCGCTTCGTGGCGCACGGCGATGATGTGGCGCTCGTCGATTTCTTGAGATCGATGCCGCCGGATCAGTCCCGTTGGCGGAATGAAGTTGCTGCAACAGCCACCGTCGGCCCAACAAGATTCCGGTGATCGCGCGCTTGACGAATCAAGCGGTCAGGGCCTGTTAGGTTATTAATTATATTAAGTTTATAAGCCATTGATATTAAACACTATATGTCGATCATACTATCCGCGCATGGGATCTTGGTAACCGGCCTTTCAAGCGGTCCATCGGCCATTCGATTCTCCAGACGTCGCACTGAGAAGCGCGCTAGGACCTGAACTCCGGTGGCTCATCCACCGCTGTGGGAATTGCGTTGGCGCGAGCCAACGCGCGCCGTCGAACCAGGTAGACCACGATCACTGCATTCGCGAGTAATACCACGAGTTTGCCGAGACCCGGTCGGTGTTCGATCGACAGGGCCTCGATGGGCAGCAGACAGGCCAGGCCAATCGCAACAATCCACTCTGCCCAGGAACTCCCGATCGATAGCAGAGCGCCTTCTATGGCAGTCGATACGCTGTCGAACCAGGCCAGCACGGCGCCTTCCGCAACGACACGATGCGTCAGGTTCGCTTGTAGCCACTCGCCTGCGCGCACCCAGGCGATTCCCCCCTCGGCCAATTCGTGCGCGAGCCTCTCTAATATTCGAAAGGCAACTCCGGGCGCCAGGGTCAGCCAAAGCGCGAGCGTAAGCATGATCGGTGCCTTGACGAACTTGTAGCCAATGATGAACCTTAGGCCCCAATCTCGTTGCTGTGACACCGGTGGCACGTGAGTAGTATAGCGAGCACCGAGTTGCGTACTACGCCAATGTCTGCAGAGCGGCAAACATGGGCGGGATTAGTTCGAAGTGTCGGTCCAGCAGGTCATTTGCGAAATGACGCGATTGGGCGCAACGGACACTCTAGGGGGCAGGATTACGATACTGAATAACACCGGCAACGCGCGATGGTGAACACGACAGAGACTGGCGAAATCCGCCCATTGTCCCTAACGCAGCTATCCCTGCTGGCACTGGGGCTGGGTGTCGTGACGGGCCTCGGCGCCGTGCTTTTCCGGGATCTAATCGGTCTGATTCACAACCTGGCGTTTACCGGTCACGCGCTCGTGCATTACGACGCGAACGTATTCACCGCGCCGGCGCCTTGGGGTCCGCTGGTGATCCTGGTCCCAGTGCTGGGGGCGGTCGGCGTGACCTTCCTGGTGACTCAATTCGCACCGGAGGCCAAGGGACACGGTGTCCCCGAAGTCATGGACGCGATTTTTTACAAGGGGGGCATCATCCGGCCCGTGGTCGCGCTGATCAAATCCCTGGCGTCGGCCATCGCAATCGGCACCGGTTCATCGGTCGGGCGAGAGGGGCCGATCATCCAGATCGGCTCGGCGCTTGGCTCCACGCTGGGGCAGGTCATCCGCATGCCTGTGGGGCAGCGAATTGCACTCGTCGCCGCCGGAGCCGGCGCAGGAATCGCGTCGACCTTCAATACGCCCATCGGCGGGGTCATGTTCGCTATCGAGCTGATGCTGCCCGAGGTGAGCGTGGAGACGTTTCTGCCAGTGGCGATAGCAACGGGGACCGCGACATTTGTGGGCCGCTGGTTTTTCGGCGATGCGCCGGCTTTTCATGTACCGACGCTCAAAGCCATCGCGATCGATCCAAGCGCGCTTCTGATACTGGTTCTGTTCGCCGTGATGGGCACCCTGACAGGCATCGCGGCGGCAGGGTTCATGCGAGGGCTGCATTGGGCCGAGGATCTGTTCGATCGGATCCGGTTCCGCTATCTGCGGCACATGCTGGGCATGCTGATGGTGGGTGTGCTCATGTACCTGCTCTTCCGCACGCTAGGTCAGTACTACGTCGATGGTGTCGGCTATGCCACCGTACAAGCGGTATTGGCAGGGCAAATCTCGACTTTCTGGCTGCTGGGGCTTCTTTGCGTCTCGAAGGCGCTGGCGACCTCACTCAGTCTGGGATCGGGCTCATCGGGTGGGATTTTCTCCCCTTCCTTGTTTATGGGCGCCACATTAGGCGGTGGCTTTGCTGCGCTGTTGAACGCCGCCGGCCTGCCGATTCATCTCAGCGTCCCCGCTTTCGCCGTGGTGGGCATGGGTGCGATGGTGGGCGGCGGAACCGGTGCCGTCATGACCGCAGTCACCATGATCTTCGAAATGACTCTCGATTACAGCATCGTGATGCCGATGATTGTGGCGGTAGCCATGAGCATTGGCGCGCGTCGCGTGCTTTCCCGCGAGACCATCTACACCATGAAGCTCGTGCGCAGAGGACGGGCCATACCCAAGGCACGGCACGCCAACATGTTTCTGGTCCGCGCCGCGCACGAAGTCATGGATACCGACATCCAGGTTTTGCCTGCGGAAGCGAGCTTCGATGATTATGTGCGCCAGCCCGAGCATGCCGGGCGCCTGCGCCACGTCGTGGTCACGGACCAAGGGCGCATCGTGGGCGTCATCCGCGTCAACACCGGCCTGCGTCGAGGCCTCGAGGGCGCCCACACCGGCCTGACTCTGGGCGATGTCGCGAGCCACAATTTTACCCTGGTGGGCGAGGGCGAGACGGCTTTCGAGGTCATCCGCCGAATGTGGCGCGGTAGCGCCATCATGGCCGTGGTCGTGCGTGGGCGCGGGATTCCGAGTGGGAGCGATGTGGTCGGCGTGATCACGAAGGAGCACGTCGCTGACTCGGTGGCAGACAGTATTAAGACATACCCACACTAGCCGCTCCTGGGAGCCCGAGGCGGGGTAACTTTGTGATTGAAATCGGCGGGGGTCGGAGTAGGGTGCTGATCATGGTTGGGGTAGCGCAACGTCATCACGGCAATATTGCTGACAGCATGCGGTGGTTGTTGTTCATCGGCGTTCTGACGTTGGTCTTCTGTGCCACGGTGCGCGCTGATACCTTCGCTGATGTGCACTACGACGCGCGCGCAGATGAGCTCGTTGCCACGATGATCTATCGGGGCACGAATCCGAATCACACATTTACGTTGAAGTGGGACAAGTGCCCAGCGCCACCTGAGCACGGCAAAAGCTATGAGATCGCCGCCGAAGTGCTGGACGGGCAATGGAACGACGACGCGGTACAATCCTTTAGGGAGACAGTCCGCTTCAGTCTGGCAGATCTTGCGTGCCGCCCGGCCAAGGTGACGTTGCGCACCGCGCCTCGCTTTCTATATACGATCTTCGTTCCTCGTGCGCCGTCATGAAATCCACGCTTGTATCGAGCGCTAAGACGGAGCTGAAGATCACGGCCGCGCTCATGCCGCTGTACGCATCTTTCAGCGATGAGCGGAAGAAGGTCGCGGAGTCGATGGCCGGCGGCACAGCCGGGCTCTAGCTGACCGCCGCTAGCCTGACGGGCGCCAGGACAGGCTTCAGCGGCCAAAGGCATTCAAGACATGCGCGTACTGGTGGTCGAAGATGACGGCAAGATCGCCTCATTCATAGTCAACGGCTTGAAGCAAAATGGCTTCTCGGTCGACAGTGTGGCCGACGGCGAGGCGGCATTGGCGCATTTTCGCACCGTCCCGTACGATGCTGCGGTCGTAGATGTCATGCTGCCGAAACGCGATGGCTTGTCTGTCCTGGGCCAGCTTCGCCAGGAGAAGAACGCGGTGCCCGTGCTCATCCTTAGCGCCAGGGCGAGCGTAGAGAATCGGGTAGCGGGACTCCAGGCGGGAGGCGATGATTACCTGACCAAGCCCTTTGCATTCGCGGAGTTGTTGGCGCGCGTCCATGCACTGATTCGCCGCGCCACGCACGTTGTCGAACCTACCCGGCTGGCCTGCGGTGATCTGTCGATGGATCTATTGAACCGCGATGTCATGCGGGCGGGGCAAAGAATCGAGCTGCAGAATCGTGAATTCGCGTTGCTGGAGTTGCTACTGCGCAATCCAGACCGACCGGTGACCAAGACCATGATCCTGGAGCACCTCTGGGATTACAGCTTCGATCCACAAACCAATGTGGTCGACGTGCTGGCGCATCGGCTGCGCGCGAAGGTCGACAAGGACTTCCCCGTGAAGCTCATCCAGACAGTCCGCGGCGTGGGCTATGTCCTCAAGAGCCGCTAGGCCCTGGTGGCACAGTGTCACAGTCCGCCTGAGTCTGTGGTATGCGGCGGTCTTTACACTCAGTGCCGGAATACTCTTCGGCCTGCTCTACGTGCTTTTAAGTGCGGCACTTCAGCGCCAAAGTCACGAAGCCATCGAGACGCGGCTCAAAGCATGCGTGGCCGTCTACGACAGCGGCGGCCTGACGGCCCTGCAGGATTTTGTCCGGGCAACCCGTGATGCTGACCAGCCCCGACCATTTTTTGTGCGCGTAGCGGGCGCGTCGGGCACCGTGGTACTGATGAACGTGCCGGATGAATGGGTGCAGTTCGACCCCACGGCGCTGCAACCGGGCGGTGATCTCTCGCACCTGGTTTGGCTGCGGATACCGCAGGACATTCAGCGAGAGCTCACCATCGCCTCCATGCGACTGCCCGACGGTTCGGTGCTGGAGGTCGGTCGCAGCACGAACAATCGCGAAGCGGTGCTGGAGCCGTTTCGTCTCAACTTCCTGGCAGTGATGACACCGACGGTGCTGCTCGGGGTATTGGGCGGGGCGCTGTTCGCGCACCGGGCGACCCAGCCGGTGCGTGACGTGGTGGCCACCGCACGTGCCATTATCGATACCGGGGATTTCTCCACTCGCGTGATCGCCACGGATGATCGTACCGATCTGGAGGAATTGGCGCAGCAGTTCAACCGATTGCTCGATAAGAATGAGAGCCTGATTCAAGGGATGCGCCAAGCCCTGGACAATGTCGCACATGATCTGCGCACACCGCTCACGCGACTGCGAGGCACGGCGGAAGTGGCGATGCAGTCCACTGCAGACCTGGCCGCCCGGGAGGCGCTGGCGGATTGCGTGGAGGAATCCGACCAGGTGCTCACCATGCTCACCGCGCTCATGGATATCAGCGAGGCTGAATCAGGCGTCATGCTGCTGCACCGTGCGCCGACTTCCATCGCCGAGCTGCTGCGCGGTGTGCTTGATCTCTACCAGTTGATCGCGGAGGACAAGCACATCGCCATCAAAGCCGAATTGGCGAACAACTGCCAAGCGATCCTGGACCCGGTGAGGATGCGCCAGGTCTTCGCCAATCTGCTCGACAATGCGTTGAAGTACACACCCGCGGGGGGTGAAGTGCATGTGTCGTGCGCCACCGAAGGTGAACGTGTCGCCATTCGCATCAGCGATACGGGCATTGGCATTTCGAAGGCCGAGCAACCGCTAATCTGGGGGCGAATGTACCGGGGTGACAAAAGCCGGTCGCAACGAGGTCTGGGGCTTGGTTTGAGTCTGGTCAAAGCCATCGTCGAGGCACATCGCGGCGAGGTGTCCGTTGTGAGTGAACCCGCGCGAGGTGCGGCTTTCCAGGTGGTGTTGCCCCAGTCCTAGGCCTCGCAGGCGAAGAGAAAATACCCCGGGGCATTCCGCTGTGCGCGCATCGGCGGGGTGATGTTAGCCGGTGCCCGGCACGACGCGCGCCACGTCGTCGCGTGATACCCAGCCCGTCAGTCCATTCGCGGCACGCACGAGTGCAAATCCTGGGCGTTCCGCGTCTATCGACACCAGTTCGCCCTCGCGTAAGCTGGTCACCGGTTCAGCGAGCTTTGCGGGCGCGAGGCGCGCCGCGGTGGTGGGCACGATCACTACCGCTTCGCTCATCTCTGGCCACAGCGCCACCGCGTTGCAAAGCGCCGCCAGCGCGAGCGCGAGCCCCGCAAGGCCTGCGATGCGCAGCCCGAGCCGGTGCGCTGAATAAATTCGCCGCGCCAGCTCGCTCGCACCGGCGATGAGTATGCCAAGGCAGCCAAGCCGGAAGAGGGTGTTGGCAGTGGCGAATTTAGCGTGGCGCGCAAACCAACTCTCGCCGCTTGGCGGCAATCCGCTCAGGTTGCGAACCGCGCTCAGATTCGCGACGATATCCGCGTCACGCGGCGCCAGCAGGCGGGCGCGCTCGTAGTTGAGCACCGCCAAGCCTGGCTTACCGCCACGGGCATCAGAGTTCGCCTGGTCATAGAGTGAGGAAGCGGAATAGCCGCTGCTGGCAAAGGGCTCGGCGGTATTGGCAGCCGAAGCGATCCCGGTACCGAGCCCGAGCATCGCCAGAATGGCGCCGTGCAGGAAAATGCGAGCCCTCATGATGTTGTGCCCTCCGCGACCAGACGATGGACCACTTGCTTCCAACGCTGAGAATCCGAGGTCTGCAGAGCGCAGCCGGAGAAGACCGCCTCATCGGCGAGCGCCAACAGTCGGAGGATTTCCTGCCCGGCCGCGCCAAGACGCAAGCGGATCTCCTCGAGCGTGAGCTTTTCAGGTGGCAGGTGCCACGCAGCGCTCAAAGTCCGCTGCACAATCGAGCGCGCGGCGATGAAGAAAAGTTGCGCGTCCCCGGCGGCCGCGGCTCGATCCATCTGCGACAGCAGCTTGGCCGTCGTCCTGGTGGCGAGTTCCCGGGCATCGCGATCGTTTCGGCCCTGCTCACGGCGCCGTAGCCAAAGCCAGACCCCCGCGATGCCCAGTGTCAGGCCGGAGGGTATCGACAGATAGCGAAGCTGAAAATAAGGCGGGCGCAATGAGCTTACCGTGGCTGCATTTACTGGTTGATCGGCTCTCAGCCCAGCGCGCGGTATTGCCGCAAGCGGTGCTGCCGTGGTGGCGGACACGCGCGCTATGGCGATCGCAGACGGGCCACCTGTCGCGGCGGCCACGGCGACGCGCAAAGACGGCGTGTGCAGCGTTTCATAGCGACGCGCATCGGGATCGAAAAAGCTGAATGCGATCCCGGGTAAGGTTTGCGTCCCTGCCTGGGAGGCGATCACGGGTTGCTCGAAGGTCTTCTGCCCCTCAAACCCCGCATTGTCTGTGGGTGTAAAGCGTGCCGTCGGCGCATAGGTCTTCCAGTTGTCGACCTCACCGAGCATAAGGCTGTTGACACGATCGAAATTGCCCGCCCCGGTCACATGGAGGCGCAGCGTGAGTGGGTCACCCGCAATGGCGGTGGGGGCTGAGAGCTCGCTACTGATCTTGAAGGCGCCAACTGCACCATTGAAGCCTGGGGGTCGGTCCTGGGTGGGCAACGCGAGCACCGTGAAGGTCGCCGGGGAACTGGCGACGGTCACGTCCTTCTCGGCGGTACCGCCAAAGAAATCCTGAAAAAACGGATCGTTCAGCATATTGCCGAGTGCCGAGTCGTCGTCCCCACCCTGTGGCGTGGGTTCGGCGGATTGCATGCGGACAGTCAGAGGTGTCTCGATCCGCAATGACAGGCTGCCCGGCTTCACGGCGACCAACTCGCTATGCCAGGTCAGAACCGTGAAAGGTCGGCCGCCGATCTGTTCTTCAGTCCGATCGGGTTTAGCCGACAGCTTATTCAATGTAAAGGCATCGCCATTCATCACCGGTAAGCCGTTGAGCGAAGCCACCAAGCCCTCGCGCATGCCGACCTGAATGTCCACCGGTATGCTCTCTCCGACATAGAGTTGGTGTTTCGGCAGCCGCAGGCGCACGAAGGCCGCGCCATCCGCGCTCAGGCTGGTCGGGCCGGAGACCGTGCCGTGCGCGAAGGCAGGCGGAAGGGCGGCCGACGCGGAATTATTGACGGTCCCGCCGCGGTCGACCGGCAGGACGCGCAGCACCTGGGGCTGCGAGCTCGGGCTCATGGCCGGAATGGTGTAGATGCCCACACCCTGCGGTGTCACCTGGTAGACCACGGAACTCGTAGAGCTTATGCGGCCGTTGATGGTCTCCATCTCCGTCGATTGACCGATCGCCACAAAGTCCAAACCGGGAATCACGGGCGGCGCGATCGGGGTGCTCGCGTCGCCCGAAGCGGTGATGGTCAGGCGAGCGCTCTCGCCGAGTGCGATTTCCGTCGGCTGGATCTGCTCGGTCATGGCGCGATCGGCCGCCGAGGCGTGCATAACGAGCAGCGGCATCGCGGCGATCGTCGCGAGCATCGATTTTGCGATCCGTGGAGGCAATATCATGTCACCAGTCCTTGCTCGCCTCGTCTGAGGCATTGGTGCGGGTGCCGTTGCCCGTGACCGATGCGACCGGGAAGCGATGCGAGTCGCCCTTGACCGAGTCGAGCAGCTCACGGGCTTCTTCCCGGCTCATCTGGCCCGGAAGCGATTGGTTATCCTCAGCCATCTGCTCCTGCTCCTGGTGCTGATTGCTCGGGGACTGACCGGCGCCGGAGGCTTGTTGCGGGCCCTGCTGACCTGACTCTTTTGGCTGGTTGGGGGGAGATGTGCCACTGCCCGACGGCGTGCCAGATTGCGGCTTATTGTTCTGGGCCATCTGCGCGGATTGAGATTGCCCGCTCTGTTGATCCTTGCTTTGCCCTTTGCCCTGCGACTTCTCGGGCTGGTTGCCGGCGGATTTCTGCTGTGGCTGATTCTGGGCAGATTTTGAGTCCGATTGGCTGGGCTTGTTCTGTTGATTCTGCTGCGACTGTTGCTGTTTGAGCTGTTCGAGTTTGCGTTGCACGAGGTCGCGGTTGAACTGACTGTCGGCGTCATGCGCGCTCAGCTGCAGGGCGGCGTCATAGGCTTTCACCGACTGCGTCCAGGTCTGGATCGTCTGCGCCGGGTTACCTTGTTCCGTCGACTGACCGATGCGGTACAGCGTGTTCCCGAGGTCGTAGTAACTGCTCTCTTGTTCGGCCAAGCGCTGGGCGTCTGCCGACAGTCTGCCGTTCAGCGATGCCTGAAAGGCCGCCGCGGCCTGCGGGAACTGGCCAGCCCGGTAAGCAGCGGTGCCGGCGTCGTACTGCAGCGCGGGCTGCTTCGGATTGCCTTGGGCGGCCGCCGCAAATTCGCGTGACGCAGCGGCAAAGTCGCCCTTGGCATAGGCCTTAGCTGCAGTCGTTGCCGAGGCGTGTGCTGAGTGAATCGGCATGAGCAGCATAAGGCCAAAGAGCCCTGCGACTGCGCGTACCATGACATTTGATCCCATCGGCTCCCCGCGGGTTGCATTGCGCTCGACCGTCAGGCGCCGCCGGGTGCCGATCAATTGGCCGGTGAGCAGCAGCCCAAGCGCCGCAGCGAGTGGCCATTGATAGCGTTGCAGCGGGACTCTCTGCTGGCGCGAAGCCAGGTCATGTTTGACCAGGGGGGCCAGCGCTTGCCGATAAATCATCTCCAGTCCCTGACCCTCCGCGCCCAGCGGGGCGTAAAGTCCGCCGGTAGCCTGTGCGATGGCTTTCAACCCGGCTTCATCGAGACGCGACTTGACTGGATTGCCGGCGGCGTCCCTGACGAATCCGCCTCCCTGGTCAGGCGGCAGCGGAATCAGATCACCATTCGCACTGCCGACCCCGACGGTGTAGATCTTCAGGCCTTGGGCCGCCGCGGTCTTGGCCGCTGCCAGCGCATTACCCTCCAGATCCTCCCCGTCCGTCACCAGCACCAGGATCTTGTCGCTGCCGGGGCGATCTCGCAGCGCGCTCTGAGCCTCACGAATGGCGCTGGTGATATCGGTGCCGCCGCGCGGAATGATGTGCGTATCCAGTGCGCCGAGCGACTCATGAAATGCGCCATAGTCGAGCGTCAGCGGAGTTTGCAGAAAGGCGCTGCCGGCGAAGGCAATCAGTCCTACAGCATCCCCATCCAGGTGCGTCACGAAATCATCGATGGCCAATTTGGCGCGCTCGAGTCGATCGGGCTTCACGTCCGGGGTCAACATGCTGCGCGAGGTGTCGACTGCGAAAATAATATCGTTGCCGCGCCGTGTAACTTGGGTCCACTGATAGCCGAGTTGCGGCCCCGCGAGGGCGATGAAAAGCAGGGCGATCGCGCCCAACAGCACACCGCGCTTGACGAGTCGCCTTGCGGACGACACCGACCGGGTCAGCGATACGCGCAGATGCGCCGAGACGAACTGACCAAGTGCGATCTGTTGCCGGGCATCGTAGCGGCGCCACGACCAGACGACCCCTAGGCAAGCCACGGCACCGGCAAGCAGCCATAAAGGGTTTGCAAAACTCATGGCAGCCTCCGAAATCGGGTCTGCTCCAGACCCAGCCCTAAGCCCAGTAAGCCCAGCGCAGGGATCAGCGCCCAGACATACAGATCCTGGTAGTGCTCGAATTTGGGCGCGCTTTGGGCCGAGGTCTCCAGGCGATTGATCTGCTGATAGACTTTTTCCAGCGAACCGGTGTCGGTTGCGCGGTAGAACGCGCCGCCCGTGAGGGTCGCGATCTCCTGCAGCGTCGTCTCATCCACATCGACTTTTGCCATGACAAGCTGCGTGTTGCCGAAATCGTCCTTGACCGGCACCGGCGCCTCGCCACGAACACCGACGCCGATGGTATAGATCTTCACGCCCAGCGCTCGGGCGGCTTCAGCCGCGGCCATCGGCGAAATTTTGCCGGTGTTATTGACGCCGTCGGTGAGCAAAATCATGACCTTCGATTTTGCGGGCGCCTCGCGCAAGCGGTTAACGCCCGCCGCAATCGCGGATCCGATAGCGGTGCCGTCCTCGACGGTACCGACTTGCACGCGCTCTAGATTCTGCTGCAACCAATCGTGATCGAGCGTGAGCGGTGCGACCAGGTAGGGCGCTCCGGCGAATGCGATGAGTCCGATGCGATCGTTCGGCCGCTGGTCGATGAACTTTGAGACCACGGCTTTAACAATCTGGATGCGGTTAACGCGCTGACCGCCCATTTTGAAATCTAGCGCCTGCATCGAGCCCGAGACGTCCAATGCAAGCATGATGCTGATCCCGTCGGCCGTGACAGCGGCGCCGCCGTGGCCCACCTGCGGCCTCGCAAGTCCCACGATCATCAGAGCACCGGCCAGCATCGGCAGCAGCCACACCCAGCGCCCGGCGCGATTGCGACTGCTCCGCGCGACCTCTCGAGCGAGCGCGACGTCCGAGTATTGAACTGTCGCCACCGCACCGCGGCGCCCGAGCAGCATCAGGACGATGGGCAGCAGCATCAGCAGCCACAGCCACTCAGGTTGAAGGAACCGAATCATAAGTGTCCTTGTCGGTCGGTGAACCGTCGGCCTCGGGGCCCGGATGGTCCAGTCCGGGCTTGCCGGTGATGAATACGAACCGTCGCGCGCTGCGGTGCATGGCTTCCATGTCCGGTGCGGAGAGCGTCCAGGCACCGAACTTCGCCAGATCGCAGTGCTGGAGAAACTCGGCGAGCAAAGCGCGCTGCCCTGCCAGCAACGCATTGGACGGATCGAGCAGATCATGCAGGAACTCTTCCGTGGTTCGATGAGCCGCCATCACCTGGAAACGCTCTTCGACGTAGCCGCGCACGATGTCAGAGGCGGCGATTGAGAAGGCACGGACAGCCGCCGGGTGCATGAGCGCTCGGATCGACTCCAGGCGCTCGAGTGCGAGCTGATACGGAAGCTTTACTGTCGCGAGCCGGCGCCGCGCCTGCCAGCGCCAAGCCAAATAGCCCCCGCACGCAAGCAGCGTTCCACCTGCCAGCCAGAGCCCCAGGTGCCAATCCGAGCCGATCGGTTCCAGTCCGCGGATGTCGCGGATATCGTCCGATGACGCGCCGGGTGCGCCAACCCTGGAAGCAGACACGGCAGCCGTCGCGGCGGAAGAGGACTGGGCAAACACAGGTGAGCCGCCCATTATTGCCATCAGCACGGCACCGGCCATCGTCCACCCAGCCAGGGAGGTAGCGGGAAATTTCATGCCCGCCTGCGCTCGCGGGTCTCGAAGAATCGCTGCAGAGCCGGTATGTATGGGGTATCGGTCGTCAGCTGAAGCGTATCGACGCCCTCGGATCGGAGATCCAGCACCAAGCGACGCGAGCGCTCGCCAGTCGCCTCCTTGAACCGGCGACGCACCGCAGGATTCGCGGTATCCAGTTCGACAATCTCGCCCGTCTCCGCATCTTCGATTGCAATGACCCCGACATCAGGCAGCGTCCGCTCGAGCGGATCCTCAATCCGAACGGCAATCAGATCGTGACGCCGATTGGTTTGTCGCACGGCGCGCCGCAGGTCCGTCCGATTGCGTTCAGGGTCCCCGGGTGTCTTAAAATCTGAGATCAGAAACACAATGGCTCGCCGATGCAGAACATGACTGGCGACATCCAGGGCTTTGACCGTGTCGGTTCCTCGGCCGGTTGGCTCGTGATAGAGAATCTCCCGCACCACGCGTAACACATGGCGCCGGCCCTTCTTTGGGGCAAGGTACCGCTCGATGCGGTCGCTATAGAGAAGAAGCCCGACTTTGTCGCTGTTACGAATGGCGGAAAAGGCCAGGGCGCTGGCAAGTTCGGCTGCCACTTCGCGCTTGCTTTGCGCTGTAGATCCGAATTGCCCCGAGGCACTGACATCCACCAGCAGCAATATCGTCAGCTCACGCTCCTCGGTGAACTTTTTGACAAACGGTCGGCCTGCGCGTGCCGTGACATTCCAGTCAATCGTGCGCACTTCATCGCCGGGGACGTACTCGCGCACCTCATCGAAGTCCATACCGCGGCCCTTGAAGACCGAGTGGTATTCGCCGACCATGCTGTCGTTGACCAGCCGGCGCGTTCTGATCTCGAGTTGCCGGATGCGACCCAGGATGGTTTTGGTATCGGTACGCATGATCGCTACGGTACCGGCAGCGTGTCGAGGATCTTCTGGATGATGTCCTCGGCCGTGACGTTTTCCGCCTCCGCCTCATAGCTCACGGCCACGCGGTGCCGCAGCACATCCAGCGCCACTGTCTTGACGTCCTGCGGGGTCACGTAGTGACGGCCGTTGAGGAATGCCGTGGCGCGCGCAGCCAGGGTCAGGTTGATCGTGGCCCGAGGTGAGGCGCCGGTCTGAATGAAGCCATTCAGTTCGAGGGATTTTGCCGTTGGAGGCCGCGTTGCCAGCACCAGGTCCACGATATAGTCCCTGACCTTGTCGTCGACGTAGATGGCATTGACCACTTCACGGGCCCGGAGAATCTGGTTCGCGGAGACCACGTGCCGAACCGCCGGCGGCGGCTCGGTCGTCGCCATGGAGTCCAGGATGAGGCGTTCCTCAGCGCGGTTGGGATAGGTGATCACGACTTTCATCATGAAGCGGTCCACCTGCGCTTCGGGCAGCGGGTAGGTTCCCTCGTGCTCGAGTGGATTCTGCGTGGCGAGCACTAGAAATGGATTGGGCAGCGGGTAGGTCTCATCCCCGATCGTCACCTGGTGCTCCTGCATGGCCTCGAGCAGGGCACTCTGCACCTTGGCCGGCGCACGATTGATTTCATCGGCAAGGATCAGGTTGCTGAAGATCGGTCCATGCTTGGTGCGAAATCCGCCATCTTGCGGGTTATAGATCATCGTGCCGACAATGTCCGCGGGCAGCATGTCCGGCGTAAACTGCAGACGCTTGAAATGCAGCGCGACACTATTGGCCAGTGTCTTCAACGACAGCGTCTTGGCCAGACCCGGTACGCCTTCGAGCAGAATGTGGCCGTTGGTGAGCAGTGCGACCAGGAGTCGATCGATCAGAAGCTTTTGGCCGACGATCACCCGCGACATTTCCTGCTGCAGCGGTTGAACCCAGAGAGAGTTCTCCCGCACCGCTTCCCGCAGGCGCTGCAGGGCTGCATTGGGCTCGGCCGAAGAAGAGTTGGCCGCTGGTTCGCTGACAAGCGGTGCGTCAAGGTTAGGCCGATACCTCAGGTTGCTCAGGGACTGCGCGCTGGGCGCGATCGCGGGTTTCGTGCTCATGGTTCCTCTCGTTGCAGCGTCCTTCCCGCATCACTTTGATGGGGTTGTGGGCTGCGGGGAGGAGTAAGCGCCCGCAGCATGGCTGCAGGCTTACCCGCGCATTACAAGTCTGTAATGATTGTGGACCCTCTGCTTGGGGCGAGGTGCGTAGAGCTTGTGGAACCGGCGGCCAACATTGAGTCGGCGGGAACGACCCGCCCACCAGCAAGCCACAGAATATTCGCCTATCCGAAACATAGGCAATCCGCGCAACAAGAGGCGAGTGATGCTACGACTGCCATCACACAGCCGTCCAGCAGGCCGGTTACGGGAATGCGACCATGCTCGGTACGGTAGCGCACCGACGAATCCGTTCGCGCCGCGTAGCTTCGCGCCTCGACTATCGTCGGATCTGACGGATGGATAGGGAGACGCTCATGAAAGCACCGGCACTGACCACAATTGCAGTATCTATGCTACTGGTTGGTTCAGCGTTGGCGGACACGCCCGCCATGCCCAGTACGACTGACCACGCGGCTAAGATGAGTAAGCCGATCAAGCCAGCGAAGTTGAGTTGTGAGGAATTCCTCGCTTTCGACGAGGTATCAAGACCCGCGGTCGTCTATTGGTCCGAGGGTGTGAACAGCAAAGGAAAGCCTGAAGACGGCGTGATTGACATCGAAAGGACAAATCGGCTGGTGCCGGTTCTTGTCGATGACTGCAAGAAGGAGCCTAAAACTCCATTCTGGACGAAGATGAAGATGGAACTCCAGAAGGTGTTCTGATCGCTCCCGTTGTCTGACACCGGCTGCCCGGCGGCGTCGCGCGGTGTCCAGTTGGGTGCGGCTGCGACCGTCGCATTGGCATAGGCCGGCAGGATTGTGTCTCTGCACCTTCAGTGCGTGAACGCGGCAGCTTGCCTGCTCGAGCCTATGGATCACGACCTTGCAAAGCACCTTTCCTCCCCGCACATCGACCCGCCGACGCCGCCTAATGCCATTTGCGCGTGTGTGTGGTGGCGCACCGACGCAGCTTGCACCGGGGTGCAAGTTCAAAGGCCAAATCCCTACTCTGGACAACCACAATGAATCCCGTCACCTCCTTTCTGGTCTTTGCTTGTCTTATCGCAGGGGTTGCGACGGGATATTTTGGGCACCTGAATCTTGGAGTGGGGCTTGCCGCGGTTGCGATGATCATCGCGCTGTCGCTGAAGATGGCCAATGTCTGGGAGAAGTTCGTGATTCTGCGGCTGGGAAAGCTGCAAAGCGTACAGGGCGCGGGCATGTTCGCCATCATCCCGATCCTCGATCGCGTGGTCGCAGTGATCGACGGCCGCATCCAGACGACGGCCTTTAATGCCGAGCAGGCGCTCACCAGGGACACTGTCCCCGTGAATGTCGACGCCATCATATTCTGGAACGTTCACGATGCCGAAAAGGCCGCCTTAGCCATCACCAATTACCGCCAGGCCATTGATCGGGTGGCCCAGACCTCGCTGCGCGAGATGATCGGCTCGTCCATGTTGGCGGCGCTGCTGTCCGATCGTAAGGACGCCGACGAGCAGCTAAAGATTGAGATTGGTCAAAAAACTGCCCCCTGGGGAGTTTCCGTGAGTTCTGTTGAAATCCGCGATGTGGCGATCCCGGTGGCGCTGCAGGATGCGATGTCCCGTCAGGCCCAGGCCGAGCGCGAAAAGCAGGCGCGGGTGATCCTGGGATCCGCCGAAGCGGCGATCGCCAGCACATTTGTCGAGGCGGCCAACACCTACGCCGGCCATCCCATGGCGCTGCAACTTCGTGCGATGAATATCATCTATGAGACCACGAAGGAGCGGGGAGCGACTATCCTTATGCCGAGTTCAATGGTCGACAGCCTGAATCCGTCAGCTGCGACGCTGGCCCTCGTGGGCAAGGAAGTACTGGGGCCGACGGCTCTGGCCCCGCGACAGGCCGCGGCCTGACCGTGCAGTGCCCAGTGAGCAGATGGGTCGAGCGGCGTTCTCAATGGACGATGAGAGATGTAGACGCATGTTACGCGGCGTGAAGGATCTGGAGACCCACACGCTGCGCGCCACTGACGGCGACGTGGGGCGCGTGAAGGATCTGCTTTTCGATGACGGTAGCTGGGTCGTCCGCTACCTGGTGGTCGAGACCGGCAGTTGGCTGTCGAGCCGAAAGGTGCTGCTCTCGCCGTTTGCCATGGGGACTCCAGACTGGAACGGCAAGCTGCTGCCCGCGTCGATTACCAAAGAGCAGGTCAGGAGCAGCCCCGAGATCGACACCGATAAGCCCGTCTCGCGGCAACAAGAGGTGCAACACCTTCGCCATTACGGCTATCCACCGTATTGGGAGGGTGGCAATTTCTGGGGCGATCGAATTTATCCCGGCGCCATGCTGACGGGCGTCGGGTACGACAAGACCGGCGCAGAGTTTCTGGTCTCGCAAGCCGAACAAGAGCCTGACGAGGCGGCAGCTGGGGCACAACAGCCCCCGAAAAGTGATCCCCACTTAAGAAGCGCCAACGAGATGCTCCGATACCACATTGAGGCCACCGATGGCGGTATGGGCGTGGTTAAGGATCTCCTGATCGAGAGCGACACCTGGGCCGTTCGATACCTCATCGTAGAAACCAGCCAGTGGTGGACGGGGCATCACGTCCTGGTGTCCACGCAATGGATTCAGGAGATCAGCTGGCCCGACGCCACCCTGGCGGTAAATCTCACGCGAGAGGCCGTAAGGAATGCGCCGCGGTACGAATTGGGGATGTCCCCGAATCGCGAGCATGAGCTCGGCTTGCATGAGCATTATGGCCGCGCGGGGTATTGGTCGGAAGGGATGATCCCTGGGATATCACCATATTCCGTCATTGATGCCGCATCACGGGCTGCACAGCCTCCCCCGTGAGCACTACGGCAGGAGGGAAGGGTTATTTCGGCATCCTTGCTTCGGGGTCGACGGAATCGCGGCCACGAATGGGCACGATCGACGCCCCAATTACTGCGGCTGATACGGCCGGCGGGCTCTTCGGAAAGCAGGTGCGGGGACGGCACTCCTCCCAGCGGCAATCATGGGATTAGTCTGCGTTCTTCACTGTGATGGCGCCGTGGACGTCCTTGACACCGTCGGTGGCGCGCGCAATGGATTCGGCTTTGTCCGCCGCTTCCTTGCTCCTGGCGGTGCCTGACAGCCATACGACGCCGTTCTTATCTGTGTCGACGTGAATGTGTTCCAGGCTGGTGAGATGCTCCGAGGCCAGATGGGTCTTGATGGCGGTCGTAATGGCCGAATCCTTTACGAAGGCCACCGCGTGGGAACCCGCAGCGTTCAAATCGTCGTCGGCCATGGCCAGCGCGGAACCGAGAAGCGCACCGCAAACCACACACGCCGTTGCAAATCGGGTTTTCACGTTGTTTCCATCCTCGGTAACCGGCACTCTTCATACTACGTGTTGCGCTTCGGGTCCGTACGCTGACGCACAGAGTGCCACATGCGGAGTGGGTCCAGGTTGCAGGGTCACTGTTGGTGCAGGTGTCTATGTGGCTCAGCGAACGGATCGGGTCGAGCCCAGCTGCTACTATTCCGGTCCTGCATTACCTTTGGAAGCACATGACATGAATCGATTCAAGACCGTGACGTTGTCACTGATCGCCGTACCGGCTGTTACTCTGGGAGCGAACGCGCCGCCGGAGGTTATGGCCGCGAAGGAATCCTGTGCAAACATCGAATGGAGTGCCGCGTTTCTGAAGGAATATCCCAAGGCGCCTGCAGCGTGTCGACAAGTTATTGTAAAGGACGGAGTCAAATTCGCGACCTTCGACGGCAAGGTCTCAAAAGTCGGTCATGAGTTCGTGCAAGTCGAGGTGTCCGACGACGCCAACATGCCAATCAGCACGATCGCGTTCCAGATTGGGGTGGGCGGTAAAGTAACCATCAACAACAAGATAGAAAAGGTTGGGGATCTGAAGATCGGGGACCTTTTAACCTTTTGGGTGCGCGAAGGCGAATTTGGAATCTCGCCGACGTTGGCGGATCACCCAATGACAATCATCAAGCCAGAGACTATGCCGGCGACCTAGCCGAGTGACACGGCCTGGAAGGCGTGGTTCTCACCCGAGGCGCGCCTGCCCGACTGCACCAAGCGCCCGATCTGGTCACACCTTTCCTTCAGGCCCGGCGCCCACGCCTCCGCGCGGCAGCACATCCGGCAAGTCGAGCCGCGCGACGCCGATACGGTCGTCCGCCATGCCGTAATAGACGTCGAATCGATTTGGCGAACCGAGATCGGTACGTCGGTCAATCCCGGTGGGAAACACGACATCGGCGACGGTTCCGCTTTTTTCCTCTGGCAGGTCCGGTACCAGAATCGGTCGAGCCGAACGATAGAGGATCTCGCGCGGATGCTCCCTCGAAAGCACCATCAGCCCGGCCGAATAGCACAAATGATGTAATTCATCGGCCGACCCTCTCACCTCACCCACTCCATGGTAAATCACGAGCCATCCGTGCTCGGTCAGCACGGGCGGCGTGCCTGCGCCGATCTTCAGCCGTGCCCATGGCTCAACCGGAGCGGCCAGGCGGTGATGTGAATTGAATAGACCCAGCTGCTGAGGCTCGACCCCCCGGGCCGGCAGCGGACAGTAGGAAATCCAGATGCTTTCACGATCAAGGTCCAAATTACGGGGGCCATCGCGGCAGACGGTTTCTTCCGGACGAGTACCGGGAAAGAGCGGGCGATGCAGCAAAGCCATCTGCATTTTTCCAGCGTGATTGGCAATGGCGAGCGGAAACAGACTGGCATCCTTGTTGTCCACATGGGCGAAATCAATCCCCCGGTAAGCCGCAAAGCGCGCCAGTCCGATTCTCTTCCAATGGAACAAGTCGGCCGATATGGCAATCGCGATGCGTGGGCCGATAGGTGACAGCGCGGTATAGGTCATTACATAGCGCTGCAGTGGTTCTACGAATGTGATGCGCGGATCCTCACAGCCACCGCTTCCGTCAGATCGCACTTCGTAGGCGGCCTCCGGCTCGAGCGCGATGCCGAGCCGTGCAACGCCGCACGGATCCCCGGCCCGATCAAACTTTACACGGGCGATTCCGATGCGCGAATAGTTACCGCGCGCCACCAGTCTTGGGAAAAGGTAGAGATGGCCATCGGGACCGCGGGCGGCGGCGGGATTCAGAACCCCTTCGACTTCCTGCGGATTGCCCGGTTCCGGCTCCATGATCTGCCCGAGGCGCTGCAGTTGAAAGCCACTCATCAATGTTCCTGCAGACAGGCGATGATCGCTTCAATCACCCGCTTGGTCTCATGGGGATCTTTCACCTCGATCGTGAGCGCGCCCGCCTCTTTTGCCGGGTAATCGTTTCCGCCCGGAAAGATTGCGTCCCCGATGAAAATCATCCGGTCGATGGCGATATGGAGAATATCCCGCAGTTTTCGAATGCCGTAGGCTTTATCGATACCTTGCTTGGTGACATCAATGGATGTCGCGCCTCCGAGGCGCACGGAGAAATCCGGGATTAGCGTGTCGAGGACCGCTTTGATCGCTTTCCGCTTCGCGAAATCAGGATCCCATATCGTCTTTTCCTCAAGCGGAGCCTGTTGTCCCAAGGCGGAGAACGTGATCTGGCTGCCCCGGTCCTCGATTGCCTGCCCCCATACCTTCTTTACCCCGCGCTGCGATGATGCCGTTGCCTGCTTCAATGCATCGATGATTTTCTTTTTTTCAGGCTCGGTAAAGTCCTCCGAGTAAAGGAGTTTCCAACCGGATTCATATTGGTAAAACTTCGTGCCACAGGTAGGCAGAATCGACAGATTCTTGAGAGCGTCGCCGTGCGAGAGATGGGCGAGCACCTGCTGTTCAAATTGTTGCCACGCCGCCCCGGAAATTAGGGCTACTTTCACGATCCCGAGAAGCGCCTCAAGCAACGTCGCCATCTCGGCATCAATGGACGCCTTGCTTTCTGCCAGCGTGCCGTCCAAGTCAAAGACAATCAGAGTTTTCAGGGGATCATGCCGCTTCAGGCAGAGAAAGTTCCAATACGCTTATGGCACCGTACGGCCGGCATGCACATGCACCGACCTCTGCAGCCAGAAGCAACACGTCGCCTTGGCGAAATGCGTACTGGCCGCCGGCATGCTCGAGCTCACCGTTGCCCGCGAGGCATACCAGCACCCGCGGCGTTCCCGCTTCGCCGACAACAAACGGCACGTCTGCCATGATTCGCGTCACCCTGAAGTGAGCACAGCGAATGAGCGTTTCCCGCAGAACGGGCGCTGTCTCCTCAACCGCCGGCCTTTCGGGCACTGTGGCGCCCTGCTGGAAGTCAATGCAGGCTATTGCTTGCTCCGTTTGCAAAGGTCGCCGCTGGCCCGTGCTGGGATCAATATGGTTCCAGTCGTAAAGGCGAAACGTGACATCGCTATTCTCTTGGACTTCAAACACCACCACGTCGTTCAATGAATGGACTGTCCCAGCCGGTATGTAGACACTGTCCCCGGCCTTCGGCACGAAACTCATCAACTGGGCCGGCACCCTTCCGTCAGCGATGGCCTGTCGCAGACCCCGCGCGCTGCTGCCGGCTTTCAAGCCGGCGTAGATTCGGGCCGCAGGCCCTGTTGAAAGCACTACCCACCCCTCATCCTTTCCGGTATCGCCCGTCGGTATCAGGTCCCTGTGGGCATCAGAGGGATGGACCTGAACCGAGAGCCCCTTTTTCACATCCAGGAACTTCAGGAGCATGGGGAAACGAGTGAACTTTCGGGATAATTTGCCGAGCAGCCGCTCCGGAGACTGCTGCAACAACTGACGGATGGTCCTTCCTTTGAGAGGTCCATCTGCGACGGTGCTGGGATGTTCGTCGCGGTCGCTCAATACCCACGCTTCGCCGATGGGACCGTCGCCCGGCAGTGGCGCGAAGAGAACAGCGCCCAAGCGCCGGCCACCCCAAAGCCGATACTGGTAGATCGGCTCGAATCGCAGCGGGTAGAGGGGTATGCCTTTCACAACAAACGTGATCTCGTGTACTACCACAGAGGGTCAAGGGCTGATACGCGACTGCAGATCATCGTTCTGAAGGAGCGCTAAGTCAGTGCGGCAGCGCACCGATCTATTTCGGAGCGGCGCGTAGTTTTGGGGCATTGTTGGATATTCTCGAAGGAGAAAGAACCATGTTACGCAGCATGCGCGATCTGGAAGGCTACGTCATCCGAGCGACCGATGGCCCTATTGGCCACGTGAAGGACTTCTATTTTGATGACAAGTCGTGGGTCATCCGCTATCTGATTGTCGATACCGGCAGCTGGCTGTCGAGTCGAAAGGTGCTGATCTCCCCGATCGCTATCGGACAGTCGAACACGGTTGATAGGATCCTGCCCGCGTCGATCACCCGGGAGCAAGTCAAGAATAGCCCCGACATAGACACCGACAAGCCAGTGTCGCGGCAGCATGAAATGGAATATTCCGGCTACTACAGCTACCCCTATTATTGGGGCGGTGCCGGTTTTTGGGGTGCGGGCGTTTATCCCAGTGCAATGCTGATGGGCGTTGGCTTTGCCGGATCCGACGCCGCTCACGCTACTGCACAAGCGGCCGAAGCTCGGGCAGCGCGAGAGGCCGCTCGGCATCAGGATGATGATCCTCACCTGCGCAGTGGACACGCTGTGATTAGATATGACATTGAGGCCAGCGATGGTGGCATCGGCCACGTTGAAGGGTTGCTCATTGACGAGGAGACCTGGGCCATTCGATACCTGATTGTGAACACCGGCAATTGGTGGCTCGGACATCAGGTGCTGGTCGCCCCGCAATGGATAAAAAGCGTAAGCTGGCCCGACCACTCCGTCGTGGTTAATCTGACCCAGCAGGCTGTCAAGGATGCTCCGCCGTATGACTCAGCCATCAAGCTCGAGAGGGACCAGGAAATTGGCTTGCACAAACATTACGAGCGCGCTGGCTACTGGGCGGATGAGGTGAAACTCGAGAATCCGCAATTTCGCCTCGCCCAGTCTGCGCCGTCGGGGGCAATCCACAAGAACCCCTGACGCCGCAAAAGATGCATCGGTGCGCGAGCGCACAGACCAAGCTCTCGGTACTAGGGCATCGTCCAACAGAAGCTGAAACCAGTCTTCAGGAGATCTAGCAATGCGATCCCGTCCGGCGCTTTTCTGGGCGTCAACCCTTGCCGGCGCTGTCCTCGTCGGCTGTGCAGCCACGCCCCAGCATGAATCGACCGGCGTGTACTTCGATGATGCGACGGTCACCAGCAAAGTGAAGGCGGACCTCATCGAAGACCCGCTGACCAAGGCGCGCGACATCTCAGTGACGACCGACCAAGGAGTCGTGCAGCTATCCGGCTACGTCGATTCGAAAGAGCAGGGCGACGAGGCGGTGCGAATCGCCAAGGCAATCCCAGGCGTGCGCAGTGTCGACAACGGACTGCAGTTGCAACCACGGTGAGCACCAGGAACTCAAACGGATCAAGCCATATATTCCCTCCCTTATAGTGTCATTTAAACGATCAGAAAAGCGTGACCATCGGGGTCGCGCATTGATCGCATCTTGAGATCGCTATCGAGTGCGGTCGCAGTCCTGCAAAGCTCGAAAACAAGCTGCGTGCTGGCGACATCGTTACTCCTTCGAGCTAACACGGGTCGCTTCTGCCTCATGCGGTAGCATAGCAATTCCAGATGTGGGGTGGGGCAGCGTGGTGTGAGGGCGGTGACTTCAACCTGGGCATCGGGAACATCATCCAGCTTTTGCTGCTCAGAGCCATGATTGAAAGAGCGCGCGGATACGCTAAACCCTAGATTCTGATAGAAGGCGATACTGGCGGCGGTATCGACGACGCTGATCGCCGAGTGATCGATCCCAAGACAGGCATCATCAGGCGATACCCCCGGCCTATTCGAGCGTGTGTCGTGCCGGAATTCGAGCAATTCAAGAGGATGGCCCTCCGGATCGCGGAATTTGAATGCAATGTCACTTCCGGACGATGCGGGCAGACGTTCCGGGCCGGCGCTCGATATGGCAGACCAGCCTGGTATGGCCGAGAGCCTTTGGAAGGCTCCCCGCATGTCTGCAACCACAATGGCAAAATGCTGGAACACCAGATCGGAGGATGACGATGCGGGCGGATACGGCTCGCCCGGGACGTCGAACTGCACGAGTTCGATGACTTCGGATCCGAGATTGAGCGTGATTCGATCCGCGCCCCCGGTTACGCCCATCAACCGCGCGAAGTCCGGGCCGTAGAGCCGATCTGTGGCGATCCGCCGGCAGCCGAAGGCTGATTCGTAAAAGGTGGCGACGGATCTCGCATCGGCAGTTGTAAGGCGAAAGCGGCTAAGCCTGGCAACGCGCGACGGGTTCGCTGTCATGGTCGCTCGGCACCCCGACAATTGAGAAAGATTGCATAAAGGGTGTGCGAGCCTCCGATGAAAAGTCTGTTCCTGTGAAATCCTCCAAACGTCAGATTGGATACGCGGTAGGGAACTTGGATCTTTCCAAGCAGCGTGCCGTCCGGCGCGATGCAATGAACGCCGTCGGCAGCGCTTGACCAGAGATTGCCCTCCTCATCGACGCACAGCCCGTCGGCATAGCCTGGGTCTATCTTATGAAAGACATCGCCACCGCGCAGGGTGCCGTCGGGCATCACGTGAAAGAATCTAATGTGCTGTTTGGGAGTCGCCGAAGTCTGGTCGCCGGTTTCGGCGACGTAGAGGCGACGCTCGTCGGGCGAAAACGCAAGTCCGTTCGGGCCATCAAAATCGCCGGCCGCCACAGTGATGGCTCCGGTTTGCGGCTCAAGGCGGTACAGCGCGGGGGGTTGCTCGGACACCTGCCGGCCGCCTTCGTAATCAGTTTGAATGCCGTAGAGTGGATCGGTGAACCAGATCGAACCGTCGGATTTGACCACCACATCATTCGGTGCATTGAGGCGCTTGCCGTTGTGCCGGTCGACCAGACGGGTGACGCAGCCATTCAACTCGGTGCGAAACAGGCACCGATCTCGATGCGAGCAGGAAATCAACCTTCCCTGCACATCGCGGGTCTGTCCATTGGCGTAAGCCGACGGCGCTCGATAGACCGAGACCCCGGCGTCCTCGATCCAGCGCATGGTGCGATCACGGGGCAGGTCCTGAAATAGCAGGCAGTTTGCGTCACCCATCCAGACCAGTCCCTCGATCCAGCGAAACCCGCCTGCGAGTTCCTCGAGCGGCGCGTTGTCGAGAACGTAATGCGCGAATCGCGGAACGATAATGTCGATGCCTTTCACGAGTTCACCGGAACTCGCAAGGCGAGGACGGCGGGGGCACCTCCTCGAGCTGAATAACCATCAAAACGGCGGGTGAGTCACCCACGGTTCCCGAGCGGTGGCCAAGTTTGCCGTCGACATCGCGGCAATTCTGGTCGCCGCCAAGGGATAGCTCACCTGGCCCCATCTCGACGTGAGTACCGTCCATTGATTCGACGAACCAACATCCGCTGAGCGGCACGATCCATTGGGGCTTGGGATTTTCGTGCCAAGTACCGATCCAGCCGACTGGTAGAACGGTGACAAGCGTCGTCATCCGCCCGCTTACCCTGTTTCCTTGCCACTGCGGGTCTGCGGGCGGCTTGATCGACTGGAGAGCGAATTGCGTCATCGCGCATTGTGCCTGGTGGCTCACCCCCTTAGCGTCTGCCCATAGATGCCAATAGGACACGACCGGTATTGCGCTCATTGGATATCACTCCGACGCCATGGCGTAGGGTTGTGAGGACACAAGTGGATGACGCAGAAACTGTTGAACGGCTGAAGCGTTGGGGCCAAAGGCAAGGATAAGAAAGCCGCCAGCGAGCGCCACGTTTTTCAGAAAGTCCCAAAATAGCTCCCTGCTGTCACCCGCGCCGGTCAGCCGAAAATCAGGCTTGGTCCAGAACTGCTTCCACAATAGCGCCGTGACCAGGCAGTAACCCGCCAGGATGACCGCCGCCAGCCGGTCGGCGATACCCGTGAGAATCGCCAGCGACATACTGACTTCGATAAGAAAGCCGCACGCGATCAGCAGGCTCGCGAACATCCGATTCGGGATCGCCTGAGATGCCTGACCGACCGCCAGCTTGAAATTAAGGAGCTTGTCCAATGCGCTGAAGGGCAGAAACAGCCCTACCAGCAGACAGCGTATCGCAAACTCGATCAGGACACTGATCATCAAAATGCCTCCTCCAATACGCGAACGCCACGCCAACGCCTATTTCTCACGCGGTACATGCCGGCAGCCTGTTTTGCAAACAACACTTCAGTAGGCGTAAAGCGTGGCAGCATCCGCCGACGGGTTCGGCGATGTCCACGGGCGACAGGGCGGCCGTCGCGACCTGATAGAGAAGTGTTTTGAATAATTTATAGTTAGTCGGCCGAGCGGAGTCGCACTTACAGCGGCGCTGCCGAGCCCGCAGGGATTTGCACGGCTGCGAAGCCGGCGCCAAAAATGACGACATGCTGTTTCTGATCGGCTTCCATCACGACCGGCGCAAGTATCTGGCCAATAGCCTATCGCGCTCTCAAAGATATAGGTTTGAGCGCCCGATTTGGGGGGCAGTTCTGACGCCTGGCACTCTAATTTCGTCACGCCGCGCGTTCTGTGCGGTGGCACGCATAGGCCCAGCTGTCAGACGTTTCCGACAATCAATCACAACCGACGCCTGCCCGGAAGCGG
>Ga0302326_10001573_pt1 | contig 57703 bp, 38 predicted proteins | sample Palsa_T0_3_FD_202264 | JGI IMG/M metagenome (GOLD analysis project Ga0302326, IMG submission 202264) | Peat permafrost microbial communities from Stordalen Mire near Abisko, Sweden - Palsa_T0_3 | ecosystem: Environmental > Terrestrial > Soil > Palsa > Peat permafrost | place: Sweden: Abisko...
GCCATTCCACGCCGGGTCGCTCGCAAGGAACCGGGAATACATGTGGGCGTGGGTCATTCTCATGGGAGGGGGCCTGTTGGAGGCGCATACACTACCAAACCCGGGCGGCCGTGTCGTCCGCATTTTTTCGCCCCAATTCCGCGCACCGCGCTTGCCGGAACGCCAGGGCAACAGGTACGCTCTGTGCTCTACTACGCGCAATGACCGAACCCGCCCCACGCCTCGTGCGCGCATGGCTCGATTCCCTCTCGTCGGGGATCGTGGAGTTTGACCGGAACTGGGACCAGCCGGCGCCGCCGGCGATCGCGCTCTCCGGCGGGGTCGAGGTGACCCGGTTCGGGAAGGCGCCCGACCTGACGGCGGCGAAGACCTACCGGTATTTCCGGCGGGAGCCCGACACCCTGGCGTTCGCGCTTCCGGTGCGGCGCGGCTCCGGCGTCGATCCCGCGGTCGACCGCGTGTACCTTGCGGGCCGATTCAACGGGTGGCAGGCGGCCGTGGGCGACGAGGCCTGGCGCCTGAAGCTCGCGGAACTGGACGGCGAGCCCGTCTTCATGTGGACGGGGCCCGCCGCCAAGGTGATCGACGGCCAGGACAACCGGTTCAAGTTTGTCACGGGGGAGAACCTGTGGCTTCACCCGCTGGATGACGCGCCCAACTGCGTCCGGGACGACTCGGGGAACGTCAACCGATTCATCGATGGCGGCCGCACGGGGGCGCACCTGTGGCGTTTCGAGCTCGGGGCCGCCCTGGATCTCGCCGGCGCGTGGTCGGTGGCATCGGGCGCGGACCTCACCAGCGCCCCGTCGCCGCTCCGGCCGGGCGAGTTCTTCTTCGACCTTGGGACGGACCTGCCGCTCGGTGCGCTCATCTCCGGGAAGTCGACCGTCTTCCGGATCTTCGCGCCCAGGGCGGAATCGGTGACCGTCCACGCCTGCCACGACCTCGCGGAGAAAAGGACGGCGGCCTCCTTTCCCCTCGCGAGGAGGGGGGACGCGCACGGGGCCGCGGGCGCCTGGGAGGTCGAGCTCGACCGCAGCCTTCACGGCTGGTTCTACTGGTACACGATCGAGGCGGTGGACGAGGGGACGGGCAGCCACGTCTCGAAAACGGACGTCCTCGACCCGTACGCCCTCGCGACGGTCGACCGCGGCGGCCCGGGCATCGTGCTCGACCGGGACTGGGTGGGGCGCGGAGACACGGAATTCCGGACGCCCGCCTGGCAGGACCTCGTCGTAACCGAGGCGCACGTGCGCGACCTTACCGCCAAGGCGCCGGTGAAGGCGGCCGCCGCGGAGCGGCGCGGGTTTGCCGGCCTCCTAAAGTGGGTCGAGAGCCCCGATTTCTACCTGCACCACCTCGGGGTCAACTGCGTCGAGCTCCAGCCCGTGCAGGAGTTCGATAACAAGACGACCGAGGAATACCACTGGGGCTACATGACGAACGCCTACTTCGCCCCGGAGAGCAGCTACTCGCTTTCGCCGGCCGAGGCCTCGGGCGTCCGGGAGCTCCAGCAGCTCGTGAAGGCGCTTCACGACCGCGGGATCGCGGTCATCCTCGACGTCGTCTACAACCACGTGGGCGATCCCCCGCATCTCCTCAACATCGACCGGCTCTACTATTTCGAGCAGGACTCGGCGGGCAACCTGGCCAACTGGAGCGGCTGCGGAAACGATGTCCGCGCCAGCGCGGCGATGGCCAAGAGGCTGATCATCGACAGCTGCATCCACATGATCCAGGCCTACGGGATCGACGGGTTCAGGTTCGACCTCGCGGAGCTCCTGGGGATGGACGTGCTCAGGGACATCGAGGCGGCGCTCAAGCGGGTGAAGCCCGGCGTGATCCTGATCGCCGAGCCCTGGAGCTTCCGCGGGCACATCGCGGGGGCGCTGCGCGACACCGGCTGGGCCTCCTGGAACGACGGGTTCCGGAATTTCCTGAAGGAATACCTGCGGGGCTCGGGACCCGCGGAGCGCCTCGAGTACTTCCTGCGCGGCTCGCCCTGGTATTTCGCCAAGTGGCCGGCGCAGACCGTCAACTACACCGAGTCGCACGACGACCGGACGTGGCTCGACTCCATCACGGAGAACCCGGGGTTTGACGGGACCAACCCGACGGCCAACGACGTTCGGCGCACGCACCTCATGGCGTCGGTGCTCTTCATGTCCGTCGGGATCCCGATGCTGGCGGAGGGCCAGGACTTCCTTCGCTCAAAGGGCGGCCTGGGCAACACCTACATGCGCGGCGACGTCAACGCGCTGGACTACCGGCGCATGTACCGCCACCTGGCGACGCACGCCTACTTTGCGGACTGGATCGCGTTCCGGAGGGGCCCGCGCGGACGGCTCCTGCGGCATTTCAGCCGCCCCTCCGAGGGCTATTTCCGTTTCTTCAACGGCGGCGGCCAGCCGCTGGGCGTCGTGCTGAATGCGGATCTGTCGAAGGGGGCGGAGCGGCTGCTGTACGCCATCAACCCCACGGACGCCGATGTCACGATCTCGATCGGCGAGGTCGCCGCCTGGGGGAACTGGAGGCCGATCGCCGACCACGACCGATTTGTCCAGCCGGGCAGCCGGGCCGCGACCCGGAAGGTCGAGGCCGACCTCGAGGTGCCCGCGCTCGGGTGCGGGCTCTGGTCCGCCGGGTCGTGACCCGGCCTGTCACTTCGCGCTGAAACGATAGAGGGTCGTGCTTCGGAACGTCTCGCCGGGACGCAGGAGCGTCGACGGGAAGCCCGGCTGATTCACGGAATCGGGGTAGTGCTGGGTCTCGAGGCAGAACGCGGCATGGAGGGGATAGGCCGCCCCGTACTTGCCCACGAGCGTCCCGTTGAACGAGTTGCTGGTGTAGAGCTGCACGCCCGGCTGGTCCGTCGATACCTCGAGCGCGCGCCCGGAGACCGGCTCGAACACGCGACCCGCGAGCACCAGGCCCCGGCCGCCGCCGTCGATCACGTAGTTGTGGTCATAGCCGTGCGTGGACCCGGAAAATGCCTGGATGTCCCGGCCGATCGGCTTGGGCTTCGTGAAATCGAGGGGCCCTCCCGCGACATCGGCGATCGCCCCGGTCGGGATCAGGCCGGCGTCGACCGGCGTATACTGCCTCGCCTTCAGCTGCAGCACCTGGCCGAGCACGTCGCCCCCGCAGGCGAGGTTGAAATAGCTGTGGTTGGTCAGGTTGACGGGCGTCGCCTTGTCGGTCGTCGCCTCGTAGTCGATCCGGAGCTCGTTCGCATTCGTGAGGGTGTAGGTCATCCGGACGCTGAGCGCGCCCGGAAACCCCTCGTCGCCGTCGGGACTCACGTGGTGGAAGACGATCGCGGGGCCGTCGGGCGCCTCCATGGCCTCGGCCTTCCAGACGACCTTGTCGAAACCCCGGATCCCGCCGTGGAGGGTGTTGGGCGGATTGTTGATCGCGAGGGAGTAGGTCCTGCCGTCGACGACAAACCTTCCCTTGGCGATCCGGTTGGCGACCCGGCCGACCACCGCGCCGAAGCAGGGGCTCTCCTTGATGTACTGGGGCAGGTTGTCGAAACCCAGGACGACGTCGCCGAGCTTCCCGTCGCGATCGGGGACATGCAGCTCGGTGATCACCGCCCCGTAGGTGATGGCCTTGCAGACCAGGCCATTGGAATTGGTGAGGGTGTAGAGGCCGACGGCGGTGCCATCCGGCATGATCCCGAACGTGGACTGCGCGATGCTTGCGGACATGGTGGTTGAGGGGAGGATGAGGGCGGCGGCCCCGAGGAGCGGGGAGATCCGGCTTAGGGCGGTGCGGAGGATCGGCGGCCCCATGGGTGGCATCATTGCGAACCTGGCCGGTCGATCGATAAAAAACAGCCCATCAGGACCGCCTGGACGCCCTCTCGAAATGCTGCTCGATCTCCTCCAGGGTCTTTCCCTTGGTCTCGGGAAGGAAGAAGGCGGCCGTGATGAAGTAGATCACCGTGAAGCCGGCGAACAGGAAGAACATCGTCGAGTAGCCGTACTTGCCGACCGTGGGGAGGAAGATCGCCGCGATCGTCGTCGAGACGGCCTGGTTGAGCGTGAGCGCGATGCTCATCCCGTTCGAACGGATCCGGGTCGGCATCAGCTCGGAGAGCGCCAGCCAAACGACGACGCCGGGGCCGATCGCGAAGAATGCCATGAAGCAGAACGTGAAGAAGGCGGTCAGCCAGCCATTGCGCGTGCTGGGAACGGGCGTGATGAGGGCGTTCTCGATCCTCAGCGGCGCGGTCCTGGCCTCGTCCAGGCTGGCAAGGGGATTTGTCAGGAAGGCGCTCACGCGGTCGCTGGGAAGGCCGCCTTCACGGTTGATCTCGAGCGGGGCCGCCCCCGGATCGTCCGAGCGGACGATCGCGGTCGACGAGCGGAAGCCGCCGTACGAGTAGATCACGCTCAATGTCAAACGCCTGCCCATGAGCGCCTTGCCGGCGTCGCCGGACGCGGCCAGAAGCCTGTCCGCGGAGGCGGCGTCGAAAAGGATCCTCGCGTCCTGGCCCTGGCCGACCGACGCCTGGATGGCGTCCCGCGTGTCGACCCGGAGCCTTTCAGTCCTGCGGAAGAGCAACCCGACGACGACGAGGGAGACGATGATCCCCGCGGTGCCGATGGTCAGGAGAAACTTGCGCCCCTTCCGGTCCACGAGAAGGACCGCGACCATAGTCGCGAAGAAATTGACGAGCGTGAAAAGCAGGTTCCCGTAGTGGGCCTGGACGTCAGAAAGGCCGCCCTGGATGAAGATGTCGGCGTTGTACCCGATGATGGAGTTGATCCCGGTCGCCTGGTTGCAGGCGAGGATCACGCACGCGAGGATGAACGGGATCACGTATTTGCGGCTGAGGAGGGGCTCCCTGGCGCCCCCTGCGCCCGCCGAGGCCTTCGACTTCTCGGCCGCGGCGTTCGCCTCCATCTCCCTGAGCTCCAGGTCGGCCTGACCCTCGTCGCGCGAGCGAAGCAGGGCGCTCCGCGCCTCGTCCTTGCGGCCCCGCAGGAACAGCCAGCGCGGCGACTCGGCCACGATGAAGCTCCCGATCACGAACAGGATGCCCGGCGGCAGCGACACCCAGAAGATGCTGCGCCATGCCGAGTCCTTCACGGCGAAGAGCCTCGCCGCGTCGCCCAGCTTCGCGACGGTGTCCACCCGGTAGCTGAAATAGAGGGCGACGATGGCCGCGATGACGAAGCCAAGCACCAGCATCCACTGGAAGACGCCGGTGCCCTTGCCGCGGCTCTTTGAACCCAGGCATTCCGCGAGGTAGAGCGGGATGACGACGCCGACGAGGCCGCCGCTGACCCCCTGGAGGATCCGCCCGATGAGCAGCGGCTCGTACCCGCGCGAAAGGGCGATCACCGGGATGCTGGCGACGAAGAGCAGCCCGGCCAACGTCATCATTTTCCTGCGGCCCATCCAGTCGGCGAGCAGGCCCGCGACCAGGGTGGAGACCGCGCTCCCGAAGAGGACGGCGGCGACCACGAACGAGAGCTGGCCCGCGCCCAGGCCGGAGGTCGCCTTCAGGTAGGGAAAGGCGCCCGCGATGATGCCGACGTCGATCCCGTAGAGGAGGCCGCCGAGGCCGGCGACGAGCAGGAGCATGCGGTTGTAGGCAACCCTGGACCTTCCGGGATCGCTGGGGGCGGGGATTTCTTGGGTGGGCATCTTTGGGGTTTCCGTCGTTGAAATCCGGCCCGGGTCAGCGGGCGGCCTCCGCCGGGGCAGGGGGGAACGCGATCGAGAGGACCCGCGCCCGCCACCCGGCGTCGGGAAGCTTCGGCCGCTCGCCCTGCGCCGCGGCCGCGGCGACCAGCAGCCGAATGGGCCCGAGGACGGGCAACTCCGTCGCGGAGCCGTTGGTTTCCGCCGAACGGTCCAGCGCGGCGAGGCTGGCCGCGAGCCTGTCGGCGCTCAGGGGAGTGCCCTCCGCGATTGCCCGAAGGGCCTCCGCGGCGACGGCGCAGGCGTCGGCCAGGTCCCGGGCCGGCGCCTCGGCCTCCCTCAAAGCGGGGAATTCGGGCACGAGCGCGCCGGTGACCTCCCTGGCGGCCGCGCCCCATTCCCTGAGGCGGTCGCCGATCGGCCCGGCCAGGGAGCGGTCGATTGCGCCGGGCGCGAAGAGCAGGCGATCCACCGAGTCCGCGAATTCCCGCGAGAGCCCGCTCTCGGGCCGCGCCGCGTCCGCGATGCCGACGAGCGGCACGAGCTGGCTGCCCCACACCTGCTGCTGCCCGCGGTTATAGTGCTTCACCGGCTCGACCAGGTCCAGGAGCGTCCGAAGCGAGGCGACGCCGGGGACATCGAGGTTCTCGCCGACAAGGTGGCGCATCATAAGGTCGCGGTTGCGCTCGTGGAGGGCGCCTGCCTCCTCGAGCCCGGCGCTCACGATCGCCAGCCTGCGGTACATGTCGGGGATGTCACGGACCCCGGCCGGCGACCACAGGCGCTCCGCGATCGCCGCCGTGCGGGGCCAGATCCGGGAGTCGATGGTCTCGGGCGTGACCCATTCCGACCACATCGTGGCCTCGCCGCCCAGGATGTGGGCGCGCTGGGACGCCGTCAGGGTCGACAATGCCGGCAGCGGATCGGCGAGGTAGTGGTCTGCGGCCGGGTAGGCGAGGTCGATGTAGTAACCGTTCGAAAGGATGCCATCGTACCCGAGCGAGGCGGCCGCGGCCAGGGCGTCGGTCCCGCGCCACGAGTCGATGACGCAGTCGAGCGGCAGGCCGGGGTGGAGGATCTCGTCCCACCCGACGAGGCGCTTGCCGCTTTTCGCCAGGATGGCGGCTACCCTCTGGTTGAAATAGGCGTGGAGCCCCTCGTTGTCCTTCAGCCCCCGCTCGCGGATGAACGCCTGGATCCGGGGGTTCGCATTCCATTGCACGCCGTTGTTCTCGTCGCCGCCGATGTGGATGAACCGGTCGGGAAACAGGGCCGCCATCTCGCCCAGGAAATCGCCCAGCAGCGCATAGGTCACCTCGTTCGTGGGATCCAGCACCGGGTTGAAGACGCCCCACTGGCGCTCGATCCCGTAGGGCCCAGGCAGGCTCGCAATCTCCGGGTGCGACACGACCCAGCTCGTCGCGTGGCCCGGGATGTCGAATTCCGGGACGACCCGTATGCCGCGCTCCGCGGCATACGCGATGATCCCGCGGATCTCGGCCTGCGTGAAGTACCGGCCGTCGGAACCCCTCCCCTGAAGCTCCGGGTGGCTCAGGCTTTCGATGCGGAACCCCTGGTCGTCCGTGAGGTGGAGGTGCAGGACGTTGAGCTTGACCACCGCCATCGCGTCGAGGTTGCGCTCGATCACCGGGACCGGCTGAAACCGCCGGGCGACGTCGATCATCAGCCCCCGCCAGGGGAACCGCGGCTGGTCCCTGATCGCGACGACCGGCAGGAACCACCCCGCCTGGTCCCGCTGAAGGAGCTGGAGGAGGGTTTCAAGGCCATGCATGGCCCCGAAGTCGGTCTGGGCGCGCAGCATCGCCCGCGACCCGGCAATGTCGAGGGTGTAGGACTCGTCGTCGCCTTCCGACGGGATCGGCGGCCCGGAACCCCTGCAGTCGATGGCGAGCTGGAGACCCGTCGACTCCGTGCCGGGAAAGGAACCCGCGCCGATGCGGGCCAGCCACCGGGACTGCAATCGGTCGACCGCGGCCTGGAGCCGGCCGCCCGCCGGCCTTGTCCAGGCGACCACCAGGCTGACCCCGGCCACCGGGACTCGGCCTTCCGAGACGCGCGCCTCCGCGGGTGCGGGCATCACGTCGGTGGGCTGGCGGACGCCGTCCGCGTGGGCCGCCTGCGCCATGAGGGCCGCGGCCGCGCTAAAGAGGCAGGTCGCGAAGGAATTCTTCTGGGGCATATCGCTTGAAGGCCTCGATCGCCTCGTACTCGGCAAGGCCAAGGGAGTTGTAGGTCTCGGCGAGGCGCCTGCTGCGGTCCTCCGACCGCTGCCAGAACTCGCGGCGGTCGTCGCCAAGGAAGAGCGCCATGTCCTTCTGCGTCTCGTGGCAGAAGATCGCGCGCCGGCGCCGGAGCACCTCCTGGGGGCTCAGCGGCACCGCGAGGTCGATCTCGTCGGCGGACCACTCGGCCCAGGCGCCCCGGTAGAGCCAGAGCTCGCACTCTCGAACCCACGCCTCCCCCGACGAGAGGGCCAGCGCGTCGCGCAGGGCGTGCAGGCAGAGCCTATGGGTGCCATGCGGGTCATCGAGGTCGCCGGCCGCGTAGATGAGGTGGGGGCGCACGGCGCCCAGGAGATCCCGCATGATCTCCACATCCTTCTCGCCCAGCTGCCTCCTTCGCCCGGGGCTCGTATGGTAGAACGGGAGGTCCAGGAAATGGAGCCTGCCCGACGGCACCCCGCAGACCCGGGCGGCCGCGAGCACCTCCTGGCGGCGGACGAGGCCCTTCCAGTGGGCGGTTTCCGGGGTCTCCGGCAGCGAGCCGGCCGACTCGTACGCTGCGAACAGCGACCGCAGCCTCTCCGCGGTCTCCCGGCTCGTCAGCCCGGCGTCGCCCGCGAAGCGAAGATCGCGCGCGAGCGCCTCGTCCGAGACCGCGTTCGAGCCCGAGACCTGGTAGGCGATGTGAACCTCGTGCCCGTGCTCGACCAGCCGGCAGAGCGTGCCGCCCATCCCGATCACGTCGTCATCCGGATGCGGCGAGACGACGAGGATGCGCTTCGGAAAGGTCCCGGCCGAAGGCGAGCGCAGCGGCCTCACGGGCGCGTCCCCGGGCTTCGTCCGCTTGGGGTCCCGGCCGCCGGGCCAGCCGGTGATCGTGTGCTGGAGCTGGTAGAATCCCGCCAGGTTGACCTCATAGGCCGAGCCGTGGATGCGGAGCAGGTCCTGGAGCCCCGCTTCGTTGTAGTCGTCGTCGGTGAGCTTGAGCACGGCCTTCGCGCGCAGCTGCGAGAGCCAGATGATGGCGCGGCGCATCATTGCCGGGTCCCATTCGAGCCCCTGGTCGCCCAGGGCGCCGATGAGCCATGGCGTGCGGTGTCGGGTCAGGGCCCCCGCCGCCGCGGAATCGACGACGAAATGGACGTTGTCATGCTCCTGCAGGAAGGACGCGGTCACCTGCGGGGTCACCGGCCCCTCGGTCGCCGCGCGGACGATGCCGGCCTTGTGCTGGCCCCATGCCATGAGGACGATGCTGCGGGCCTCGAGGATGGTCTTGACGCCCATCGTGATCGCGCGCCGCGGCGTGTTCTCCTCGCCCCCGAAGTCCTCGGACGCGTCCCGCCGCGTGATGGAGTCGAGGTTCACCACCCTCGTGCGCGAGCGGCGGGCGCTGCCGGGCTCGTTGAACCCGATGTGGCCCGTCCGGCCGATCCCGAGGATCTGGAAATCGATCCCGCCCGCGGCCTGGATCCTCCCCTCGTAGTCGCGGCAGTGCGCGTCGACCGAGGAGACCGGCACGGTGCCGTCCGGCACGTGGGTGTTTTCCGGCGCGATGTCGATGTGGTCGAACAGATGCTCCCTCATGAAGTGCCGGTAGCTCCGCGGGTCCGACGGCTGGATGGGGTAGTACTCGTCCAGGTTGAAGGTGATGGCATTCGCGAAGCTCAGGCCCTCCTCGCGGTGCATCCGGACGAGCTCCGCGTAGACGCTGAGCGGGGTCGAGCCTGTCGCCAAGCCGAGCACCGCGGGCCGGTTTCCCGGCCGCTTCGCACGCAGGAGGGCCGCGATCTCGCGGGCGACCGCGCGGGAGCCGTCGGCGCTGCTTGGATACACGGCTACCGGTACGTGCTCAAATCGGCTGGGGGTTGCGGTCGGCGGACCGGTCATTTGGGGGGCTTTCGCTGGTAAGTTTCGGGTACCCGGTGAGAAGCAGCGATGATATTCGCGTCGGCACCGTTAAAAAATGGCAGAAATGACTATGTTTTTAACATCGCTGCTACTCCGCCGTGGGACCCTGGCGGAGCCTGGCCCGCCAGGAGACGCCGGCTGAGCGGGCACTTGACGCTTTTTCCCCAATCATGCCGAATTGGCGCCGTGGCGCCCCTTCCCGTTGCCCGGCCCGCAGAGCCTGCCCGGGCGGACTTCAATGCCGTGGGCATGGCAGGCCTCCTCCTTGCCGCGGTCCTGTTCGCCTACTTTCCGGCCCTGAGGGGCGGATTCCTCTGGGATGACGACGCCCATGTGACCCCGCTCAAGCTGCGCTCGCTCCACGGGCTCTGGCGGATCTGGTTCGAGGTTGGGGCAACCCAGCAGTACTATCCGGTGCTCCACAGCGCCTTCTGGCTGGAGCACCGGCTCTGGGGAGACTCGGTCCTTGGCTACCACGTCGCCAACGCGGCGCTGCACGCCGCGGCGTCTTGGCTGCTGATCCTTGTCCTGCGCAGGCTCTCCTTTCCCGCGGCCGTGCTCGCGGGCCTCGTCTTCGCCCTGCATCCCGTCTGCGTCGAATCGGTCGCCTGGATCTCCGAGCAGAAGAACACGCTTTCGGCGGTGTTCTACCTCGCGGCCGCGCTCCTTTACCTCCGCTTTGACCAGACCCGCCGCAGGAGTCTGTACTGCCTCGCGTCGGGGCTGTTTGTCCTGGCCCTCCTGACGAAGACGGTCACGGCGACGCTGCCCGCGGCCCTTCTTGTTGTCTTCTGGTGGCGCCGCGGCCGCATCGGCTGGAGGCGCGATGTCATGCCGCTTGTTCCCTGGCTCGCCGTCGGCGCGGCCTGCGGTCTCTTCACCGCGTGGGCGGAACGGAAACTCATCGGGGCCGAGGGCGCCGATTTTTCGCTTTCCGTGCTCCAGCGGGTTATCCTCGCCGGACGGGTGGTCGTGTTCTATGCGGGGAAGCTCATCTTCCCGGGCAGGCTCGTGTTCATCTACCCGCGCTGGACGATCGATGCGGGGGCGCCCGGGCAATATGTCTATTTGCTGGGCATTCTGATCCTCCTGGCGGCGCTTGCGATGGTCGCCCGAAGGCGGCGCGGGCCCCTGGCGGGCCTCCTCTTCTTCGCGGGAACGCTTTTCCCGGTCCTGGGCTTCGTGAATGTCTATCCGTTCCTGTTTTCCTTCGTCGCGGACCATTTCCAATATCTGGCAAGCATTGGCATCCTCGTCCCGATCGCGTGGGGGCTGCTCTGGATCGTCGTGAGGATTCCCGTGGGCGCGCAGGCCCGGGCATGCCTCCTTCTCGCGGTGCCCGCGGCGCTCGGGATCCTGACCTGGAGGCAGTGCCGGAACTACCGCGACTCGGACACGCTGAACCGCGCAACGCTGCGGGAAAACCCGTCCGCATGGCTGGCCGACTATAACCTGGCGGTATCCCTGGGAAGCCGTCCCGGCGGCCTCCCGGAGGCGATATCCGAATACGAGGCCACCCTGAGCCTGAAGCCGGACCACTGGGCCGCGCGCAGCAACCTTGGAAGCGCTCTGCTCAGGACGCCGGGGCGAGCCGCCGACGCGGTCGCGGAATACGAGGCGGCGCTGCGGCTGAGACCCGACTTCGCCGAGGCCCAAAACAACCTCGGCGTCGCGCTCGGCCGCATTCCAGGGCGGCTTCCCGAGGCGGTCGCGCACCTTAGGATCGCCCTGCGGCTCAAGCCGGACTACGACGGCGCGCACAACAACCTCGGCGCCCTCCTGGTTCGCGAGCCGGGCTCCCTGAGTGAGGCGATCGGCGAATACGAGGCCGCGCTCCGCATCGCGCCCGACCATGCCGAATACCACTACAACCTCGCCAACGCGCTGGCGCTCATCCCCCTCCGCCTGCCCGAGGCGATCGGCGAATACCGGGCCGCGCTCCGCCTCGATCCCGACTACATGGAGGCGCACAGCAATCTCGGCGCCGCGCTGGCCCGAGCGCCCGGCGGCCTCTCCGCCGGGATCTCGGAATACGAGGCTGCGAAGCGGCTGGCTCCGGGGAATCCCCGGATCCGCTCCAACCTGGCCAAGGCACTCGCAAGGGTCCCCGGGAAAATGCCCGAGGCGGTCTTGGAATACGAAGCCGCCGTTCGGATCGATCCCGCCGACCCCCAGACCCACATGGATTTCGGGGTGCTCCTGTCCGGGATCACCGGGCGCGCCCAGGACGCGGCCTCTGAATTTGAAGCTGCGATCCGCCTCAGGCCGGATTTTGCCGAGGCGCACTTCGGCCTGGGAGTCATCCTATTGAGAATGCCCGGGCAAAGGGCGGAGGCGGTCGGGCACCTTGAGAGGGCGCTCGAGATTCGGCCTGATCTTGAGCCCGCGCGTAGGATATTGGAACGTTTGAAGACGGACGACAAGTAGACCATCATATTATCTATGGCCGGTCGGCGCTACCCCGTTGTATGGGTGAATGCCGGATAGATCTGAAAGAACTGGGTTATGTTCGCATATCTGGAACCTACTCAGTTACTCGTGGAATCCGGTTATGCCGTTCGGCGTGGCATAACCGGCTCCGAATGTCGCTTTTGTAGAATGCTAGTACCGCTTTTTCGCTATGGCCTATCAATCAGCATTCAACAATAGTGATTATGCCGCCTCGGTAGCATAAACGACGTTCGGCAAACACCTGTGAATTTCAAAGAGCTCCTGGCATGCAGGGAGTATTTGCTCCTTTCGGAAATCGCCGACGTTGGTGATTCTCGAATTCGGGCGGTAATCTGCATTGGAGGACATAAGCGACTGCCGCGTGAAGTTCTCGGGAAGCACATCGACGAGATCGCTAGATTACCTATCCAATATACCGACGCGTCGTACTACGAGCTAACATGGGAGCGTTACTTCTCGTTTTCGGTGCAAGACGAGGCAACAGCTCCATTTCGACGTGAGGATAAATTCGAAGGCAATGGCGTGCGGCGTTTCACAAAGTCATGGCTGTTGGATAACATTGCCTCTCTTTCGAACGGTACGCACGAGATGCGAGGCATATTGATGCATTTTGGCCTCTACACGCTAAATCACATCGTCGACATCCTAGCGTACGATGAACCGCGCTTGCGTGATTTGGGAATTCGAGGGATGAATTCCAAGGTGCCGAACTACCGGATCCGACGTCTCCGTCTGTCACGCCTCCTGCTGGTGCAGGAGGCGCGACCAATGCTGTCTCAACAACAACGTTAGGCCAAATATCGGTTGACGATTCACATCGATTGATCCATCGTAATACGGTATGCAAACTGTCACTATCTCTCCAAAGTTTCAGGTCGTTATCCCGCAACGTGTACGTGAGGCAATGGGCCTGCGCTCAGGTGAAAAAGCTCACGTCATCTCATTCCGCAACCGGATCGAAATAATTCCGTTACGTGACATTCGGAAACTTCGTGGATATCTGAACGGCATCGATACGACGTTCGAACGCGAGGCAGACCGTGTATGAACGTTGTCGATTCTTCTGCTTGGTTGGCATATTTTGCCGGAGAAAAGAATGCGGAGTTTTTTGCTGGGGCGATCGAGGATATTGAGTTGCTGGTTGTGCCCGTGATCTGCATTTACGAGGTGTTCAAGGTCGTGCTTCGCGAGAGAGGAGAGGACGATGCCCTGCAGGCAGTTTCTGCGATGCAACAGGGAGCCGTCGTGGATCTGGATTCTGATCTTGCGCTCGAAGCGGCATGGGTTGGTCACGAAGAGAGGTTGGCCTTTGCCGACTCGATCATCTATGCCGTTGCCAAGCGACATGAAGCAACTGTTTGGACCCAGGACGCGCATTTCGAGGGAAAGGCAAATGTCCGCTTCAAAACAAAGGCAAAGAGGCCCTAACCAGATAGCGGATTCGACGTCGCCGTCTGTCACGCCTCCTGCTGGCGCAGGAGGCCCGCCATCCGTCGCCGCGAATCATTAGGACGTCGATCTTAGGAATAACACGCAGCAATGCCACTTTCCGATCTCTTCACTGCAACGGAACAAGAAGCAAGAGCGGTCACTTCCGTTTCAGTGCCCCGTTCAACCTATCCAGGCGCTGACTTAAAGGGCACTGACATAATTAAGCTCTCGGCTATTTGCAATTTGCTCGATGGCGGTACCGGAAGCGCGAATTGGGACGAAAAGGCAATTCCGAGCCTCGCAGCACTCTCCGAAGATGGTCCATGGATCTACGAAATTCGAGGAACCTTTTTCGACAGGTTATGTGGATTGAGTGATGCGAACAATTCAGATTATGCCAAGCGCTGGGCAAAATTATTCTATTCGAAATTTGATCGATTCGACGAATTGCGTGCGGCCGAATCGTTGACTACACTTCGGCGCGTGGCAAACGAAGCCAGATCCAGTGGAAAGCTTCTCTTCAGTTGGGAGTCTCTGTGATTGATGCTATTCCTAAACATTCACCGGAACCGACGTTTGTCTCAGGCACGTCTCCGGCGTCGCAGGAGACGTGCCATCGTTAACGCGCATCATTGCAACTCGGATCCAACGCCGGCGTGACAGCCATGGTCGCGGACCATTACGACGTTCGGCGGTTGCGAATCATGGCGGAGTTCGTCGCGACTAATATGGGGAATGTGAAACTCAGGTTCATTATGTCCCTGGTGGTTGCGTTTTTCTATGCGTTCTACGTCTACCAGGCTTTGAAGACGGGACGTGCTCGAAAGTATTTTGGCGGCTGGGTGACGGCCAGCGAATCCCCCTTTTCGTTCTACTCGGCGATCTGCATCAGCGCATGCCTGGCGTTTCTCGCGCTTTATTTCGCAGTGAGAAGCGGCGCCATTTTGGTCGCAAGATGAAGCCGCCGAACCAGCCGCTAAAGCCGCCTGGCTCCAGGCGGCTGTGGCTTTACCGGGCCGCGCTGGCGGTCGGCATGCCCATTGCGATCCTTTTCGCCCTTGAGCTCGGGCTGCGCCTGGCCGGATACGGCAGGCCGGCGACATTCCTCATTCCCGACGGCAAGCCGGGGTATTTCAGGAGCAATCCCGACTTTGCCAGCCTGTTCCTGCCGGGGAGCTTCGACCTGAGACCGCTCAACTTCCGGATTTCGGGCCGCAAGGCGCCCAACACGATCCGGATCGTCCTGTTGGGTGAATCCGCGGCCCAGGGCGTTCCCGTCCCCAGCTTCGCGTTCGGCCCGCAGCTTCGGGCGCAACTGCGGGCCCGATATCCGGGGCGGGAGATCGAGGTCATCAACACCGGCATCGTCGCGATCAACTCCCATGTCGTCTACCAGATCGCCCGCGAGCTCGCCCGCTTCGAGCCCGACCTGTTCGTGGTTTACATGGGCAACAACGAGGTCGTCGGCCCCTATGGCCCGGGCTGCGCCTATCTTCCGCAGATGCCGCCCCTCTGGGTGATTCGGGCGAGCGTGTTCGTCCGCTCGACGCGGACCGGGCAGCTGATCGGCGCGCTGGCGGGGCGACTTTCCCCGCGTGGACGGCATCCCGCCGAGTGGGGAGGGATGTCCATGTTCGTCGACAGCGCGGTTACAGGGGACGACCCGCGGCTGGAGGCCGTCTACCGCAACTTCGGGGAGAACCTGCGGAGCGTCGTAAAGGCCGCGTCCGGCGCGGGGGCAAGGACGATCCTCTGCACGGTGGTGGCCAACCTCAAGGACTGCCCCCCGTTCCTCTCCCGGCACCGGGAGGGGCTCTCGGCCGCGGAGGCTGCGGCCTGGGAGGCGGCGTTCACGGAGGGGCGCCTGGCATGGAGGCTCGGCGAGGACGAGAGGGCGCGGGCGCGGCTGGGCGAGGCGCTGAGGATCGATCCCCAGTATGGGGACACCCATTTCATGCTCGGCTCGCTCGACCTGCGGGCCGGCGACACCGGGGCCGCGCGGCGGCATTTCGTCGACGCGCTTCACTGGGACGCGCTCAGGTTTCGGCCGGACGCGCGGATCAACCAGGTCGTGCGCGAGGTGGCGCGCGGCGCACCGGGCGACGCCATCCTTGTCGACGCGGCGGAGGCCATGGGCTCGGATCCGGACTCAACCGCGCCCCCAAGCGGCCGAGAGCTCCTGTTCGAGCATGTCCACTTTGACTGGGGCGGGAATTACCGGCTGGCCCGGATGATCGCGCAGGCCGCCGCATCCGCGATCGGCGGCCCCGCGGGCGACCCCGGCTGGCTGGACCCGGCCGCATGCGCGGACGCGCTCGCCTACACGCCGCACGAGCGGCTTCCGATGCTGCTTCGGATCGATGTGCTCACCCGCAAGCCCCCGTTCACGAACCAGCTCACCTATGTCGGGGATGAGGCCCGGATGGCCCGCGAGATCGAGGCTGCATCCCAAGCTGGGGGAACGCCCGGGGCCGTCAGCCATGCCGCGGACGTGGCGAAGGCCGCCCTTTCCCGCGATCCGGGGAACCCGGCGCTGGCGGGAATACTCGAGGGGATCGATCTCGACCTGGGCGACCTTGCCGGGGCGCTTGGGGAGGCGCGCGCGGCGGAGCAGCTGCTTCCCGGGGATTTCGCGCTTTCGGCTGACGAGGCGTCGATCCTGGTGCGGCTGGGCCGTCCCGAGGAGGCCGAGGGGGTGCTCACGGAGGCGGCGGGGTCCGGCGCCGACCTGGACCTGCTCGCGCCCGTCCTCGCGAACCTGTGGACGTCGACGAAGCGCTTCGGGGAGGGCGAGCGGTATCTCGACCGGGCGATCGCGGGGCGCGCCGGCGACAGGAGGCTCCGCCTGGCCCGGGCGGCCCTGCTGCGCGCAGCGGGGGACGACGCCAGGTCCGAGCGGGAGTTCAGGGTCATTCTCGCGGAGGACCCGTCGAACGAGGATGCGCTCGAGTCCGTTGTGAGCCTTCTCGCCCTTTCGGGGCGAAACGGCGAGGCGGACAGGGAGAGCCTCGCCGCGGCCGACCTGCAGCCGCGGAACCAGGCCAACGACCTCCGGGCGGCAAAGGCCTGCGAAGCGCAGGGCGACGAGGCGCGTTCCGTCCATTTCCTCGGGGCGGCCGAGCGCAGCGGCCCGGTGAACGCCACGTTCGAGCTCACGCTCGCGTTGAAGCTCTACCGGCTGAGGCGCCTGGGGGAGACGATGACCCACCTGGCCGAGGCCAGGGGCCTCTCGATGCATGAGGGAAATCCCGCGGTCACCGACTCGATCGGCCGGCTCATAGCCCGGGTGCGGCAGGAAACGCCGTAACCCGGCCGCGCAGTCAGATCAGAACAGCGTGTAGATGAACGGCGCCACGCCGGAGCCGCCCAGCACCGCCAGGAAGCCGACCAGGATGAGCACGATGATGATCGGCGTGAGCCACCATTTCTTGTTGTGGAGGATGAACGCGCAGAACTCGGCCAGGGCCCCCCGCTGCTTCCCGCCGGCCTGCTTGCTGAACGTGCTTTTTTCCGGCTCGGCCATGGGTCTAGTCCTGGTGAAGGTAGCTCTCGGGGGTCTTGGTTCCGTCCCGGCGCACCCAGTAGCTCTGCGCCTTCGGGTCGAGTCGCCGGGAAAGCGGGTCGTGGCGGAACAGGCGCATTGTCAGCCCGATCGGCGTCAGCGCAAGGTAGTAAACGAGCGCCAGGACGACGTGGGACAGGACGAATCCTATCGGGTAGGTCGCATAGCTCAGTCCGAGGTAGACGCACCGCAGGAATCGCCGGCTCAGCAGGCCCGCAAGCGGCACGACCGCGGCAAGGGCCCAGAGCGTCCCGGCCGCCAGGTGGCGGCCCCGGTGCCACGACTCCCAGCCCAGGAGCGCAAGGAGACCAAGCCAAGCCAGGCCGAAGACGAGGAGCTGGCGGCCACTGGGGTTCCTGTTGATGCGTATCAGGGACATGGGTTGGGGGGAAAGGGTGCCGGGAGGATATTCGGCGGGGCGCGGAGGGTTCCCGTCAGTCGTTCCCGTACCTGCCGAGGTAGGCGTCGAGGCTGGGCCGGCCGGCTGCGGGCTGCTCGTTCTTGAGCAGCAGGAAGTCGTCGATCGCCAGCGCGTCGATGTCGGTGGCCATGAAGCAGCGGTAGGCGTCCGCCGGGGTGCACACGATGGGCTCGCCGCGTATGTTGAAGCTCGTGTTGATCATCACCGGGCAGCCCGTGAGGCCGGCGAAGGCCTGCAGGAGGCCGAACAGCCTCGGGTTTCGCTCGCGGTCCACCGTCTGGATCCTGGCGGTGTAGTCGACGTGCGTGATCGCGGGAACGACGGAGCGGATCCCGCGGATCCGGTCCAGCCCCGCGCCTTCGGCGCCCGGGACAAGCCTCTTGTCCTCGCGGACGGACGCCACGAGGAGCATGTAGGGGCTTTCCTGGCCGGGCTTCAGGTCAAAGTACTCGTGGGCCCGGTCCTGGAGCACGATCGGGGCGAAGGGCCGGAACGACTCGCGGTGTTTCACCTTGAGGTTCATCACACTCTGCATTCCGGGGTTCCGGGCGTCGCCCAGGATGCTCCGGGCGCCGAGCGCCCTCGGGCCGAATTCCATCCGCCCCTGCACCCAACCGACCACCTTTCCGTCCGCGATGAGCCGTGCGGCCTCCGCGCACAACGTGTCCCCGCCGGCGAAGCGCCGATAGACGGCCCCCTTCTCCCGCAGCAGGTTCTCGGTCGCGTCGGCCGGGTACGAGGGCCCGAGGAGGGAGCCCCGCTGGCCATCGGGCTTCTGCGGCACGCGCTCGTTCTCCAGGAGCTGGTGCCAGACAAAAAGCGCCGCCCCGAGGGCGCCGCCCGCGTCGCCGGAGGCCGGCTGGATCCAGATCCTCTCGAACGGCGACTCGCGAAGGAGGCGGCCGTCGCCGACGCAGTTGAGGGCCACTCCGCCCGCCATGCAGAGGCTGCGGGAGCCGGTCAGCCGGTGCAGATGCGCGGCCATGCGGAGCATGACGTGCTCGGTGACCTTCTGGATCGACGCCGCGAGATCGGATTCCCGCTGGGTGATCGGGGACTCGGGGCGGCGCGGCGGGCCGCCGAACAACCGGTCGAACCGGCGCGAGGTCATCGTCAGGCCCGCGCAGTAGTTGAAGTATGAAAGATCCAGCCGGAACGAGCCGTCCTCCTTGAGGTCCATGAGCCTCTCGAGGATCAGGCCCTCGTACCGGGGCACTCCGAACGGCGCGAGTCCCATGAGCTTGTATTCGCCGCTGTTGACCTTGAATCCGCAGAAGTAGGTGAACGCCGAGTAAAGCAGGCCCAGCGAATGGGGAAACCGCATCTCATGGCTCAGCGTTATTCTGTTGCCGCTCCCGTGGCCGAGCGTGGCCGTGGCCCATTCCCCGACCCCGTCGAGCGTGAGGATGGCGGCCTCCTCGAACGGGGACGGGAAGAAGGCGCTCGCGGCGTGGGATTCGTGGTGCTCGAGAAAGGCGTACCGCCGGGCGTACCTGTGGTCCAGGCCGCGGCCCATCTGGCTGGGCAGCCGGAGCTTTTCATGGACCCAGAGGGGCATTGCCATCAGGAACGAGCGGAAACCCGCCGGCGCGACCGCCAGGTAGGTCTCCAGCAGCCGCTCGAACTTGAGGAAGGGCTTCTCATAGAAGACGACGTGGTCGATGTCCCCCGGATTCAGGCCTGCCTCCGCGAGGCAATAGTCGATGGCGTTGCGCGGGAACCGGTGGTCGTGCTTCACGCGGGTGAAGCGCTCCTCCTGGGCGGCCGCCACGATGGTGCCGTCCACGACCAATGCGGCGGCCGAGTCGTGGTAATAGGCCGACAGGCCCAGGATCGCCTTCATCGCGGCCGGGTCGGCACGGAAGCGCCGGCAGGGGGCCGGTCGGCCGCGGGACAGGGGGAGGACTGCCAAACCATCCGCCCATGTTGCCAGCTTACTCCGGGCCTATCCACCTTCTTCCGCGATCGGCCAAGAGAAAGGCCCGGATGCCGAAGCATCCGGGCCTGAATCGCCTGGGCCCCGAACGGACCAGGCTCTGCCTACCCTAGGCAAACCCTAGAAGTTCCAGTGGACCGCCGCCGAATACCCCCGTCCGAACTTGTACTCGTCCGCGAGGACCGAGCCCGCGTTCTGGTTCAGGAAGTACTGGTGGTATGTCTCGTCCGTCATGTTGCTGGCGGAAAGAAGAAGCGAGAAGTTCTTCGTGATGTTGATCGTGACGCTCGAATCAACCCTCCCGTAGGGGGCCGTCCACACCGCGCTCTGGCCGTTGAACGAGCTCGACTCATAGTCGTCGCGCCAGGAATAGGTCACGCGGACCTGCACCCACTTGTTCTCATAGAAGGGGCTGACGTAGATCTGGTTCTTCGAGGAAAACGGGAGGGGCCCGCTGGCGCTCGAGGTATGCATGAGCGTGTAGTTGGCCTGGAGGCCGAGCCCGTAGGCGTAGCTCTGCTGGTACGAGATCGTTCCGCCCTCGGACGTGGCCGCCCCGCCGTTGGTGGGCCGGGTTATCTCATAGGTCTCCGTGGGGTGGCCGGTGAGGGAGTAGTCGGTCCACTGCTCGGGGTTGGCCGCGTTGAGGATGTAGTTGGAGATGTCCTTGTAGAACAGGTCCACCGCGAGATAGGAGTTCTTCGCGAAGTAATACTCATAGGCCCCGTCAATGTTCGTCGACTCGTACGGCTTCAGGTCGGCGTTGCCGCCCACGCCGCCGAGGGTCGAGTCATACAGCTCGACATAGTTGGCCTCCTGGGACGTGTCGGGCCGGGCGATGACCTCCGAGAGGCCGATGCGCACCACCTGGTCCTGGGCGACGTCGTAGTTGAGATTGACCGCCGGAAGGAAGTTGGAGTACGTGCTCTGCGTCGTCTGCAGGGTCGGTGGCGTGGCGCTCAGGTCATAGCTTGCGCTGGTCGTGGTCGTCTCGACGAAGCGGGCGCCGAAGTTCCCATTGAGGGGGCCGTCGCCAAAGCTGCTCTCGAGGTAGCCCGCGGTGATGCGCTCATCGATCGTGAACGTGGGGGTCGCGGTGAAGACGGCGCCGTCCTGCGGCGGGGTGGAGTTGAAGTACTGCAGCAGGGTCTGGCCGTTGCCCTCGGGCAGGTTCCCGATGAAGTTGGCGACGCCGCCGTAGGAGTTCGTGAGGACGTGCTGCGACATCGAGGTCGTGATGTCGGGGAGGCCGGACAGGTAGTTCCCGGGGGCCGCCGAGACGCCGATGGCGGACAGGGGCGTGACCACCTCGTCCGCGCCGGGCACGCTGACCACCGAGCCGGTTTCGCCCGCCTTGTGGTCGCTCATGCGCATGCCCGCCTGGAGGTTCTTGAGCGCGCCCTTCATGGGGACGGTGAGGTCGATCTGGATCCACTTCTCGTCGTCAACCTCGGGGTTGCTGGCGATGTTTCCATAGTCGAAGCTCGGCTCCCCGGCGGCGCTGAAGTCGGCGCCGCTGTTCAGGTTCGAAGCGTTCGGGTCGGGTCCGGGGACCCCCGTCGCGGTGAAGGAGGACGAGTTCTTGCCCTCGTTGATGTTCGCGTTGGCGAACACGAACCACTCGGCGAAATACTGGTGCTGCGTGCCGCCGGTCGCGCGGGTGAAGCCGGCGTCCGTGGTCAGGTCGAAGTTGTCGCCCTTGTACGTGAGCTTTCCGTTGTATTCCTGGGTGACGATCTGGGCGGCGCGGTTGAACGCATCGATGACCAGCGGGGCGCTGTTTATGGTGTAGCTGCTGAGGACCCCGTTGGTGACCGTCGGATTCGTGATGTTCGGCAGCCCGGACCAGTTGTCGCCCGGATAGATGTAATACGAGAAGTTGACGTTGTTCATCGTCTGCTTGACGTACAGGCCGGTGACCTCGAGCGTCAGCCGGTCGCTGGGCTTGAAATCGATGGCAAAGTTTGCGCCCTCGTGCCTGCGTAGCTGGAGGAACTCCGCGGTGTTGACGACCTCCGCGGTCACCCACGGCCCCGGGGGCTGGCCGGGAAGGGGACCCCCGACGCCGAGGTTGGCGTTGGTGTCCTCCGCGAGGGACTCGACGCCGTCGCGGCGCAGATAGTCCCTGTTGTCCTCGCCGCCGATCATGATGCCGAACGTCTTGGCCGCGTTGTGCCAGCTGAACATGGCCGAGGCGCTTCCCTCGCTCAGCTTCGAGCGGTCATTGTAATCATCGGTGACGCTGCCCGTGAAGACGAGCGGTTCCATCTCCAGGGGATTCCGCGTGTTGACGATCACCGTGGCTCCCAGGCTGCCCTCGAGCAGTCTGGGCTCCCAGGTCTTGAAGACCTCGGCCTGGCCGATGACATCCGGGCTGAGAAGCAGGTAGTCGAACTGCCTGCTCTGGTTGTCGAGGACGTACCAGTCGGCGGACGAGATGGGTTCGCCGTTCAGGAGGACGCGGTTCAGGTTCGGGTCCGTGCCCTCGATGCTGACGCGCTCGCCCTCGCCGAAGAGATAGTCGACGGAGACGCCGGGCAGGTGGGAGAGGGATTCCGCGAGGTTGGTGTCCGGGAACTTGCCGACATCCTCGGCGCTGATGACCTCGACATTGTCCTCGGACTGCCGCTTGAGCTGGAGGGATTGCGCCAGGCTGGCCGCGTAGCCGTTCACAACGTACTCCCCCATTGAGACCGGCTGGTCGGCCGGGCCGGGCGCGGCCTCGGCGGCCGTCGTGGTGGTGGTGGTCGTCGTGGTCGTTGCCGGCGCCGGCGCCGTCTGCGCGAAGGCGGAGCCCGATATTCCCAGGGCGAGGATCGAACGTGCGGAGTATTTCCGCAGCGCCGTGAATAGACCGGGATGACCGTTGACGGTCAGGGGGTCGCGAGGGTCAGGAGTTCTCATGGTGATTTTGGTTCTGGCGATTACAAAACAGGGGAGCGTCGGGCAGCCTTGTGTGGCGGCCTAAAATTTGAATCAGGTTTCCTAGCTGGGCGTGCGACCTGCCGGACCGGGATGCGGGCCATCCGATCGCCGCGTTATCTCTGGCGTTGGGAGTTAGTCAGGTGATCCGCAGTCGCTGCGGCAGGTCCCCCCGGCGGCGCCGCGGCACGGACGGGCCCGTGCCGGGGCCGTGTCCGCTGGTTGCGCGCGCTCTGAACAATGGGTATTCAATTCTGTTGCCGATCAATGCCGGGGTAAACGGGTATGGCGGTTTGTTTTTTAGCGCGCCCATGATAACGCTGGCGTCGCCGTTAAAAAATGGCATAAATGACGATGTTTTTAACAAAAATGTCAGAAACACGTAACGCGCGGATCCTCTCGCTCGACAAGCTCGCCAATCTGCTGCCGTCGCCGCTCAGGCCGCTCCATGGAAAACGCGCGGCCCCCCTCGCGCTGCCGGACAACATCATATGCTTCTGCCGACGCTCGGCGACCGACCTGAACAGGCCTCAGCGCGGCCGCGCGCTCCATCACCGCTTCGTTCTCATTTTCGCCCTCGAGACCGCGGTGACCGTCGCGGTTGACGACCGCGCGATCCGCCTCAATCCCGACGAGGGCCTGCTCGTGCTGCCCTTCCAGTTCCACGACTACATCCAGCCCGAGCGCGAGGACCTGCGCTGGCTCTTTGTCACCTTCGACATGATCGACGCGGTGCCGCTTCAGGCGCTCCGATTCAGGCCCTTCGTGCTCACGCCCGTCGTTCGGCAGACCGGGGCGGAGCTCGTGGAGGCATACCTGACGCGGGGCGAGGGCGACCTCACGAGTCTGCTCCTTGCGGTACTCCTCCAGAGGATACGGCAGGCCGAGCCCATACTCAGGCGTCACCAGAAGCCGGCCGTGGCGCCCGGCCTGATCATGCAGGTGAACCAGCTGGCGCAGAGCAAGGAGGAGCCGCTGAGCGTGAAGGAGATAGCCCGATCGCTCGGGATCAGTGCGAGCCACCTGAGGGCCCGCTTCCGCGCCTCGTGCGGCGTGAGCCTCGGGCGCCACCTCAGGCGGTTGCGGCTGGAGAAGGCCTGCGGGCTCCTGCGTCTCAGCCAGAGGCGGGTCACGGAGATAGCCGAGCTCTGCAGCTTCACGTCGATCTACAGCTTCAGCCGGGCGTTTCACACGGCCTACGGCGTCTCGCCGATGGCCTACCGGCATGGCGGCCGGGCGCGAAAGCAGGCCGGGTGACCGCCCGCGTCCGGCCGGCGGGCGTCAGGCCCAGTTTTTAAGCCGCGCCGACACGTCTGCGCCCAGGCCCGCGACGAGCGAGGCCGTGAAATCAAGGATCGAGGGTCCCCCGTCGCGCGTGACCGGCGTCAGGTCGACGGCCCAGGTGATCCCGGCCACGGTGTCCGTCGCGTGGGACGTGTTGAAGGTGGCATTCGCCGAGCGCCTTCCGATCGCCCCCAGGTCGTAGCGCTTGCCGCCGCTCACCTGGGAGTCGAAGACGGCGAGCAGGCTGCGGGCAAGGTCGGGATGGCGCCCCGCGTCGAGCGCGACCTTTCTTTCGTCGGGCACCCAGTCGAGGTCCCGCCAGACCTCGCATCCGAGCACGCGCGCGGGCCGGCGCCCCTCGGGAAGGGCGACGATCGCCTCCAGGCTGCGCAGGAGGACGCCGATGTGGGTGTCGTGCTTGTCGGCGGGGTTGTGGAGGTAGACCACGTCCGGTCGGCACGAGGAGAAGATCGTGGCGAGGTCCCCGGCCACCCCTGCGTGCCCCTTTCGCCTGACATCCCCGCTGGGGTGCGCAAGCTGCAGCTGGATGGAATACTTGCCGAGCCTCGCGGCCGAGCGCTGCTCCTCGCGCCGCACCGCCTGCATCTGCTCGTCGGTGAACGAGGCGTACGGGCCCGACCGGGGCGATCCCGCGCCGTTCGTGACGACAACGCCGCCAAACGACTTCGCCGGAACGTCCAGGCAGTCGCTGATGCCCGACTGGGCCATGATCTCGATGTCGTCCTGGTGGGCGCCGACGCAGAGGTGTGTCACCCTCCTGAGCGCCTCCTCGGGCTTGACGGCCGGATCGGGGACAAAGATGTCGGCCTGGGGATGGGAGAATTTCACCGGAACCTATCTGGAATTTGTCCGGGCCGGGCGCGAGCCCACAGTTTCGCCAATCGAGGGAAGGCTGGCCGCGGCGATCGCCTGGCCGTGGCGCTTGTCCTTCTCATCCGGCATGCGGACGCGGGTGCGGGACGCTACCGCCGGGAATTCCGCCGCGAGCACCTCGCGGGCCCTCAGGAGGATGCGCTCGCCCCCCGTGCCGGAGGTGACGCGCCCGGTGACGAGCACGTGGCGGAGATTGTAGAAGTCGGCATAGTGGCCGATCGAATATCCGAGATACGCGCCGAGGGAGTCGTACACCTTCTCCGCACGGGCGTCGCCCGCCGCCATCGCCTGCTGCACCGCGACGAGGCGCTCCTGCGCCGGCATCTTTTCGGCGAACCCGAAGCCCGCCTGGTCGGCGAGCCGGGACACGGCCTGCTGCGAGAAGTAATTCACGCCGCAGCCGGCGTCGCCCGACCACTCGTCGACCGGGGCGTCGGGTCGGTAATCGACGGGCGCGAAGGCAAGCTCGTTGAGCCAGGGCGTGATGTCGCCGCCGGGCCTCACGTAGCCGCCGGCCTGGCTTGTTCCCATCGAGATCCCCAGGACGGCGTTGTCGCCAAGCGACATTGAGCCGGCGAGCGCGGCGACCTCGCCGTCGTTGGCGACCTCGAAGGGCACGCCCCCCCAGCGCTCCTGGAGGGTGAAGAAGAGCCGGCGTATGTCGCGCTCGAAGACATCCGGGGGTATGCCGCGGAACAGGGACGCGACCCGCACCTCGTTGTTGACGTACACCCCTGCCGCGCTCCCGCCTATCGCGTCGACCCTCGGGAGATGGGCCGCCGCGCTGCACAGCGACTGGTGAATGCCCTCGATGTGGTAGGCCGGGTCCCTCTGGAAATACGGATCCCATGGGGTCTCCTCCGAAAAGACCACACGGCCGTCGATGACGGCGGCCGCCTTCCGGTCGCTTCCCCCCAGGTCGAAACCGATTCGGCAGCCCGCAAGGTGGCGACCCACGGGAAGGCCGGTGTCGCGCTCCTGCGGGAGGTCCTCCTCCTTGGTGGCCCCGATGCTGAAGACGCGGCCGTAGACCTTGTCGCCCATGAAGGCGTAGTCGAACGCCCTGGGGCCCGTCGGGCTATAGACGGCGGCAAGGTAAGCCGCGATCTCGGGCGCCCCGGCCACGCGCACGGTGCAGCCGCCCTTCTGCCAGAGGAGAAACTTGAGCAGCCGCTCGGCGTACCGCAGGCTGACGGCGGAGGAGGGATGGTCCGCCGCCAGGACGCGGCTCTGATGCCGCGAGGCGCCCCCATCGGGGCGCTCAAGCACGATCACCAGGGAACGGGCGCCCGGGTCTGTCGCCACCATCGCCCGGTAGGCCCGGTTCCAGGTGGCGGCGGGCAGGAATTCGGGGTCTAGTGGGGGTCGGACGAAAGGGGTGATCTTGTGCATGAGCGGTCGAGCCTTGGGCGCAAAAGGGCTCCACGCCTATCCGCGCCCGGGGGAAGCTCACTGGGCCTGATACTACAGCCTCAAACATGGATAAAAAATGGCACAATCGACGATGTTTTTAACGAAAATGACAGTTTGCGCGGAAAAACGGCCCCAGGCGTGGCCACCCACCGCGATGTTTTGCTCGCGTGCCGGCCCGCGCTGTCCTAATTCAGCTGGCCCATCGGGAGTCCGCCCCTTCTTCCCGCTCGAAAACCAAAGGAAAAAACGCCATGGCCAACCAATTCGTCTGGGTCGACATTCCCGTGCTCAAGCTGGATCGGGCGATCCGGTTCTATTCAGCCGTCATCGGCATGGAGGTCCAGAAAAACGAGTATCCCGGGATGTCGATCGGCACGCTCCCGCACAAGGACGGCGAGGTGGGGGGCTGCCTCTACCTGAGCGACAAGGTCAAGCCGTCGGCGGATGGGCCGCTCGTATATCTCAACGCGCACGGGCGCATTGACGAGGCCATCGAGTCGGTGGAGCCGAGCGGCGGAAAGATCCTCCAGCCGAAGGAGTCCATAGGACCCTATGGCTTCCGGGCGATTTTCCTGGATACCGAGGGCAACCGCGTCGCGCTCCATTCCATGTGAGTCCCCGGCGGGGACGCCGGCCGCCAGTCCGGCGCCCCGATGCGTCCGAAAGGCCGCAAATTCCCCGGTTTGGCGGAAAGGGAGCCGCTCTACTGCAACGGCTTGAGAATGAAGGCGTCAATCCCCACGATCCCGCCGGAGGAGGAGGGATTTCTCCCCGTGTTCCTGAGGGAAAGCGGGAACGGGGCCGCCTTGAGGGCGATCGTGCCGAGCGAGATCTCCTTTGGCGCCGACTTCGGCGAATAGAGGTCGACCGGTTCCCCGACGGGCTTTCCGTCAAGGATGAACTGGACCATCCCTGCGTCGGGGCCTGTCACCATGCGGGCGATAAGATGGAACGTCCCTTCCGCCCGAGAGGGGATCTGGAGCGTCAGCTCGGCATTGTTCTGGTCGGGATACCAGGAAAGCACGGATCCGTTTGACCAGATGACGCCGTCTCCCGGCTCCGGCATGTCATGCGCCCACACGCCCCCGTTCGTCGCCTTCGCCGTGGGCCCAAGGTCCTCGGCCTCGATCGCGCCGACGATCGCAAACTTGTCGGGGAATTCCCAATGCGACGGGAGGAGGTCGGTGGGGAGCGGATAGGGCATGGGGGAGGGACCTGCCAGATAGTAATATGCAACGGAGGAATAGTCGGCCGTTATCGTGTTCTCCGCCCCGTGCTCGATCGTGAACCGGATCGACTTGGAAAAGGGTATCGCGTCCTCGACATGCCAGCGGTACGCGGAAATCCGCGGCCTCTTCTCGTCCTTGATGATCACGCCGTGGTACGGGGCCGAATACACGCCCCGGTCGAAATACCAGCCCGAGGAGAAATAGTCCTCGGTTCCCGTTCCCTCGAGGGTCGGCTTGCTGTCGCCGTCGATGTACACCATCTCGTTCCCCTCCAGGAAGGACATGGTGAGGCCCGTCATGAAGAGGGCGGTCCCGACATAGTGCCCCTCGCCGGCGGTCTCCAGGATCGTGTAGTTCCTCCCCGGGGTCGTCGGGTTCTCCCGGCGGAACTGCGCATGGAAATGGCGGGTGCTGGCCGGGATGGAATCCAGGGAGGTGAAGTCGATGTTGTAGTAGAACGAGCTGAGCTTCGTGTTGGAACCGTTCGTGAGCGTCCATCGCGCCGACTTGTGAAACGGCATCGGCCAGTAGCAGTTATATCCGCCCGAGTTCTCATTGAGCGGCAGGGACGTGTAGTCCTTTTGCTCCCCGAAGCCGACCCCGAAGAACGCCCCTATGGGGCACTCGACGCTGGGATACGTGTCGCCGTCCCAGTACATGCGAAGGATGACCTGGCTGAGGATGGCGACGTCGGTCCGCGGCGAGATGGTGACCCAGAAGCGGTGGATGCAGCCCGCGCCCTCATGGTTCAGGATGGTCACCGTCTCGCCGGGCCGCACGGGGATCGAGTCGTTGTTCTGGTTCTTCCTGTCCCACGAGCCCTCGTGCATGGCCTTTCCAGCCTTCGGCTCCGCGAGGTTCGAAAGGGGAGAGGAAAAGGATGTCGCCTGGGAGGGCGCCATGACCGGGGCGGCGAGGAGGAGGGCTGCCATCATCCGCATCGGAAGCGGAGCCGCGCGGAACACGGACAGGGCGGTCTCTCTGCTTCGGTCGACGATGGAGGAAGGTGATGGGCACATGGTATCGGAGGGTGCGGGATTGGTGTTCAGCGCGGGACGGGGAAGTCCGGAGATGGCACGTGTCCGCCGGAAGGCGGGGTGGGGCGCGGAAGCGCGGGCCAGTCGGGTCCGGGCGAAACAGACCAGAGCCGGGCGCCGATGCCAATTGTTTTTCAGGGTGGGCCGCCCCCGGCGCCATTTGGGCTCCCCCGGAAGTATCCGATGATCCGACCGCTGAACGTCGAGGCGCAGGTCGACGAGCCGATTTGATTCCTTCCAACGGCGACCGTCTCGGGAGCGGCGTCGTAGAAGGGAGTCCGGACCTCGAGGACCGGATGGTTGTCGAGGACGACCTCCAGTTTTTCCGCGGCATGGGACCATTGCGGCACCGGGACTTCGCCGGGCCGGGCCGAGGCGGGAAAAAACGAGCCGAAGCTTACCCTCAGGGTTTGACGGACACCCGGCTTGATCTCGACCGGGTCGCTTGTCGGTCCCCCGTACCCCCAGTGGTCCAGCGAGAAGGTGGCGTGGTTCGAGTCGACGTAGTTGACCGCCAGGACGTCGCCGCGGCCGGTGTCTCCCGTGGAGACAAGGGGCTCATGCGCCCCCGGATGACCCGTTGGGAATTCAAGGAAGATGACCAGTGGTCCGACCCGCTCCGCCTTCGTCATCGCGGTCCAGTCCGCGCTGAGGCGCCGGATTCCGAGCATTTCGCCTGAGAATCGGCCCCCGAGGGGGCCCTGGGGCGACACATCCGAGCCGAGGGTCGGTCGAAACGCAAACGGCGGATGGAACCGCTCGGCTGTGTCGATCACCCGGTTCCCGTCGATGCTGACCCTGAGCCGGAGGTTGAACGCCTCGAGCGTGCCCGGCGGAATGCCATCGAAATACGGGTCGCCCGCCGGCGGGTAGAGCGGCGGCATGTCCACCTCAATGTGATGCGGCCGGCTGTAATCGACGGGGACTGCCTCGGACACCGTGCCCCCATAGCCGGCATGCTCGAATCCTATGGCGACCTTGTCGGCAGCGGCATAGTAGACATACAGGTAATCCGACAGGAATTCCGAGCCCGTTATCAGGAGCGGCGCCACCTTTCCCGTCCTGTCCGTCGGAAACTTGACGGTAAGCTCCACCGGCCCGTAGGTCCGCCCTGAGAAACGGTCGAACCTGTAGCGGGGATAATCGAACGCGTGCAAGAGGCGGCGAAAGACGACCGGGTTGTTGGCTCGGAGCAGTTCGTTGTGCCCAAGCGACGCGAATAGGTTGAAGAGGACCGACCAGGCCAGCAGCACCCAGCATCCCGCGGTGGCGAGCCCTCGTGCAGCCCCGGAAAAATGCTCCTGGAGCCCCCAGAACCCGATGACGGCCAGCAGCATGAATCCCGGCAGGAAGTCGACCATGTAGCGGTTCGTGGTGAACTGGTACATGAAGATGACGCAGGCGACTTCCGCGGATGACACGGCCACAAACAGGGCGAAGGGCTTCAGCTTCGGCCGGTTCACGCACGCCAGCGCCGAGGCGGCCGCGAGGGCCACAAATGGCATGTTGGGGAAGACGCCGTACGGGTCCTCGCCGCCGGAATGCCCCGCCGGCGGGGGAGCCAGCGAAACAACCCGGACAAACGGGAAATACGCGCTCAAGTGAGCCGGCGCGAACAGGTACGTGCGGACATCGTACCAGAGATAGGACAGGCTAAACTGGGTGGTCTTCGTCGCGTTGAATCCGGAAAACATCCACTTCGCGCCAAATTCAAGCGGGCTGTCGAAGCGAAGGTCATTGTAGGCCAGGACCGCGGCCACCACCAGTCCCGCGGGGATGAACGCCGCGCACGCGCGCGCGAGCCACCCGGCGCCGTCTCCGCGGACCGCGGGCGCGGCGGACCCCAAGCCGGCGCAAACCGGGATAAGGAGCGCGGCCGGCGCAAGGAAATAGGTCGGGCGAGAGGCCACCGCCAGGCCGAGACAGAGGCTCGCGAACGCGAGCCAGCCCAGCGTCCGCTTCCCGTGCAACGACCGATGCACGCCGACCAGCGAAAGGGCGTAGAACGCATAGGCCGACGACACCGCGACCTCGTAGACCTGCGGCCGCCGCAGGAGCATGGGGACCATGTTCGCGAGCCCCACCGCAAGGATCGCGGCCGCCTCCCCGGCGACGCCGGAATCCGGGAAATATCTCCGCCTTATCCCGACCAGCAGGAAGGAACTGGCCAGGAATCCCACGCTGCAGAACAGGAATATCGCATGGCGATCGTCCAGGAAATGGCCCGAGAGGGCGGCAAACGGCCAGTATAGCGCCACCGCCGGGGCAACGCCAAAGTAGAGGTAGAACTTCCCCTTGTAGAAGCTGACGTCGTGCATCCCGAACGGCGCGTTCTGGGCCGGGTCGTAGGGATCCTTCAGCCGGAGCAGGCCGGGCGGCACGTCCGCCTGCAGGCTGAGGTGCCCGGAGCGAAACCCCCTTACCAGCAGGTTGTAGTAATCGCTGGCGCCGCCGAACCCCGAGAAGAAACGACCGCCGGGTGCGACCGCCCATGCATAGAAGGCGATGACCACGCCCAGCGAAAAAAACAGCGCCGCGCGGCGGGCGGCCGGCAAACGACGGGCGGGGGTTTCGCGCGGCATGGCACTGCACGTTGGCGGAACGCCGCGCCGGGTGGCAAGTTCCGCCCTGCGTCGATCACGCCGGGCCGACCCGCTCCTCCCGGCGCTCGGAACCAGGATATCTCCCTCGCGCCATCCGGACTCCCAATTCCCCCCCGCGGGGCCGCCCTGGCTACGTCCGCCCATGCCACAGGCGACGGTCTGGATCGGGGATCACCTAGTGCTTTTCAAGATAGGTCGCCAGGTCGTCATAAAGGCCGGACCGGTTGGCATAGGCGGCGTAGCTTCGGGCGGTTTCCAGCCATTCGGTTGTCGACGGTCGCATCTCCTTGATCGTGTCGGCGAGAATCCGCTGGGTGAGCTTTGCGCCCGGACCATTGCGCAGCTCCTCGGCGATCACGGTCTCCGTCGCGCGTTCGACAAGCGAGCGTAGGTCGGCGCCGGAGAACAGCTTGGTCAGACGCGCGAGCTTCTCCAAGTCAAGCGGCTCGGCCGGGAGATCGCCGAGGTGGATGCGGAGGATGGTGGCGCGGGCCGCCTCATCGGGAGGGGGAACGAAAATGACCCGATCGAAGCGGCCGGGCCTGCGCAGCGCGGAATCCACCTTCCATGGGATGTTGGTGGCGGCCAGGACCATCAGGTTTTCGTTCCGGGCCGAGATTCCGTCCAATTCGGTGAGCAGCACGTTCACGACGGGGGCCATCGAGGACCCGGCATCCCCGCGGCTGACCCCCAGGGCGTCAACCTCATCGATGAAAACGACGGTGGGAGACCGGCGCCGCGCGTACTCAAAAATCTCGTGGAGGCGTCTTTCGCTTTCCCCGATCCATTTTGAGAGCACGTCGGTGATGGCGATCGAGATGAAGGTGGCACCGCACTCCCCGGCGGTCGCCCGCGCGATGTGGGTCTTGCCGCATCCCGGCGGACCGTACATGAGGACGCCGCCGCCGGGGCGCCTCTTGTATTTCTGAAACACCTCGGGGCTCTCGAAGGGATAGATGATGTTCATCCTTATCCTCTCGATGACATCCTTCATGCCGCCGACGTCGGCGAATGTCGTTTTCGGCGTCCCGTAGTTCTCGCCCTCCTGAAGGTCCCGGAGGGCTGACGCAATCTCTTCCTCCGAGACCTCCGCGTCGGGCCGTTGCAATGGGTCGACAGCCTTCAGCGGACCATCCCCCTGAACCTTCTTGGGGGTCGTGATCTTCGGGCCAACGGGAACGCCGATGAGCGCCTCGAACTTGGGATCGGCGAGCGACTCGTCGATGACGGTGGCGGCGCCGTACTTGCTTCGGGCCTCATCCACGAGGCCCCTCTTGAGGTAGAGCTGCGCAAGAAGAAGGTAGGCGCGCGCGCAGCCGCGATTGGCGGCCAGTATCGCCTGCAGCGACGCGAGCGCCGCCTCCGGATCGGATCCGACCTGGACCCGGGCGGCGGTGAGCCGGAACTCCTCGGCCTCGGGCGGCGTGGGCGCCGCCTCGAGAAGAATCGCCGCGCGCTCCGGATTCCCCGCGTCCAGGTAATGCGCCATGAGATGGGAGCGGGTTTCCCAATCATCCGGTGAAATGGCCAGCGCCTTCTCCAGCAGCCTCGCGGTGTCCTCATTCATGGGAAAGTGCCTTGTTCGAATTGCCCGGTTGCAGCAGGTCGCTGAATTTCTTCGATCGTCGCCGTTTATGGATGCCTGCCCTGAAGAAGCGAATATTCCTTCGAACAGCCCAGAAGACGACCGCGCCACAGAGCACGATGATGACGAGCAGGAGGCCATAGGTTGCCAGGGCGTCCCCCGCGCGCACATTGCGCGCCGCAAGGGCGAGCGCCGTCCAAAATCCGACCAGGACCAGGCCGAAGATCGCCAGCCGCGCCCGGAGCGGCCAGCGGCGAAAGCCGAGGAAGCCTCCGCGCTGCGCGCCGATTTCACCCGCCTTCTTCTTGAGGTCACCGAGGGTCAGGTATTCGTAGGTCTTCACCAGCGGCCAAACCAGAATCAGCCACAGGATGAGCGCTCCGATCATATATCGGGCCACCAAAAGCCACGCGAGGAGGATAAGGGGCAGGAGCCAAAGGCGCTCCCTTCCATTCCGCCTGGCCCTCACCAAGGCGCGCAGGATGAGGTCCCGCGGGGCGCAGAGGGCCTTGTAGATCGGGTCACGGCCCTTGAGCGCGATGAAGAGGTTTTTCCGGTAGAGCTTCGACGCGGGATTGGCGCTAAGCGCGCGCCGAAAGCACATCTCGGCGGCCGCGAAGTCCCGCGAGACATTCATGAGGTTCACGCCAAGATTGTTCTGCAGGTTTGGGTCGTTGGGCCGCAGTTCCAGCGCCTCGCGAAGGTACGTTTCCTTGAGTGATTGCCCTTCCGGACCCTTGGGCTGGCAAAGAGAGAGGAGGTTGAGCACGTTCGGGTCCCTCGGGGACAGGGAACGGGCCTTTTCCGCCCATTTCCGCGCGGACGCATGATCGCCCTGGACGTAGCTCATCCACGCCAAGTGCCTCCAATGTCCGCTGTCCGTCGGATTGAGGGAAATTGCCCGATGGATCGCCTCGTCGGCCTCCCTGGGCCGTCCGAGCTTGAAGTGGGCGATCGAGGCCAGGCGTTGGACAAAATCGTCGTCCGGGCGGCGCGACAGCGCCTTGGCGATGAATTTCTCCGCCTCAGCGGCCTTGTCCAGGTTGACCAGGGATTGAGCCGCCGCACGGTGGGCTCCGGCATTTTCAGGGTCGGCGGCCAGCCAATCGCGGGCCGTAGCCAGTGAGCGCTCCCATTGGCCGCTCTCGTTGTACCGGACGACCAGCAACTTGTAGTTCGGGGTGTTTTTCACGGGCGTTGCGCCGGGGCGCGAGGCTTTTGGAACGCCAGTTGTCGCTGCGATGTTCCGCGAATGCAAACCATTGAAACGCGCATTGCAATGGCGGCTTGAACCGCATGCGGATGATAGCCGGCGCGAGGAACCCCGAGCCGCGGGGAGGCCGTCACCAGGCTCGAACCGTCGATTCTGGGGTACCTCATACGCTTCCGCGGCTGCGATGCCCGTCGCCCTCGGCCCGGGTCATCGCAATGTTGGCGATTGCAACCCCCCGGCATGATTTTAGGCTGGCTGCGGAAGCCAACGTATTGCCTGAAGGAAAGCCCAATCAATGAGACTCCCGTTCCTAGCCTGCGCCCTGATCGTGGCCCTGTCGACCGTCGGGGGCGCCCAGACCGCCGGCGGCCAAACCACCCCCGCGGCCAATGCCAAGGAAGAGGAGGGGATCAGGAAAGTGCTGGCTGATTTCACGGGGGCGTGGAACAGCCACGATGCCAAGGCCTTCTCGATGGACTTCGCCGAGGACGCCGACTTCACAAACGTGCGAGGGGTGAGCGCCCAAGGGCGGACGGAGATCGAGAAATTTCACGCGCCCCGGTTCGCGACAATCTTCAAGGACACCCATCTGACGATAACGGACATCAAGATCAGGTTCATTAAGCCGGACGTCGCGGAGGTTGACGCCCGCTGGGAGATGACCGGCTCAAAGACCCCGGACGGCAAGGAGGTCCCGCTAAGGAAGGGATTGTTGGACTTTGTCATGACTGGCGAAGGTGGCGCATGGAGCATCACCGTCATGCACAACACGGATTTGACTCCACAGTCATAGCGGCCGGCCGAGCGTATTGACGGCCGCTCAAGCAAAAGAAAAAACGCCTCCCAACTCTCAAACGTCCGAGGCGGATAGACTCATGGCAGCCCCAAAAAGAACAGGAAAAACAACGGCTCGCGTTAAGATCAAGGTCCCTTTAGCGAGAAGGGATCCGAAGGGTGCAGGGGCCCCCAACAAAAGAACCGCACATTACATCGGCGAGACGGAGAAGAATTTGGGGCGGTATTAGGGCTGGATCGTTGCTCGCAGGTTTCTGAAACTTGGGAATGCCCGCGGTATGTGGGGTCAGTCATCGTGCGCGCTTCGAGCGCGAGTAAATGCCCTTGGCATTCATGGCCTCCGCCTGGCGCATCATCTTCCTTGAGCCGCCGCCCGACATAATCCGCATCATTTTCTGCATCTACCGAAGATCATACAGGCTAATTGGTTACAACAGTATGCTATTGAGACTCCATGCAGGTATTTGTGTTTATAATGGCAAAGTTGGGCAAAGGTGCCGGACGGCAGTTTCGGGGCGCATTTGACGGCCAAAGGCAGCTGTCCCATTACTTGACCGACACTTGACCCATCAGTACGCGCGCTCAATCAACGGGACGCATCGGTCCCGTCGTCGAGGCCTTGGCCACGAATTCGCCGGTGTGGTAGGTGTGACAGAGCAGGCAGCTTTCGCCCGCGATCTTGTCGTTATGGCAAGCGGCGCAGGTCGCCTTTGAGACTTTGCCGAAATTGCTCTCAAAATGCCTGGAATCGAGGTTGCCCTCAAAAGCCGCAAGATAGGCGGACTGCGTTTTCATCTGGTGGCAGGTTTGGCAGCCCTTCTGGTCGAGGAGGCTGAAATGGGCGGCATGGTCGAACTTGGTGATCGTGTGATCCACCTCCCGTGGGCTCTCCGCTTTCCAGTTCACGAGCCTGGCCTCGCTGCCCGGCGCCTCGTCCACCGAATGGCATTTCATGCAAAGGCCTGGCGCCTTCGGGTCGCCCAATGCGGCAAAAAGGGGCTGAGCAACGCCTGCGCGCGGTCCCTCAGACAACTGTCCCGCGGCCATGAGCCATAGAGAAAGGAATGGGTCGGCATGCCCGACCGGGCGGTAATAGAGCGTCGGGTTCTCCGACGACCTGTACCAGCCGCCGGCGAGCGTCCAGGATTCAGCATCGTCCACCTTCAATGGGGACACGACATTAGGCTTCGGCTTTGCCGGCGCTGCGAGCGCGGGGATTGGTGCTGACGCGAGGTCATCTCCTCCGAGATCGTCGCCGCCCGCCTTTGGCGAGGCGGCGGGCGGTTTGGACGCAGGTGCAGGCGCCTTTTTCGCGTCTGCCGTGTCATCGCCCAAAAGGTCGTCCCCGGACGGCTTCGCGGGCGCCGCGGTGGGAGGTGTGGCAGGCGCAGCTGGCTTGTCGTCCAGCAAGTCGCCGTCCGACGAGGCTGCAGGGTGCGGTGCCCCCGCGTTTGCCACAGGGGCTGCAGGTGGGGCCTTCGCGACCGGCCTCACGCCCGCGCGGTAATTCGCGACCTCGGTGAAGAGGGATGGAAACCAGGCCGCCTGCGCGGCGAGCAGGCCGTCGCGGGGGAGCTGCGCTGTCATCCCGCGCAGCTGGGTTCTGGCTGCGGCTGGATCGATTTCCCCGAGCCTTGTGATCATGGCCTCCTGTCCCGAGGTCACTAGGTCGGCAAAGAGCGACTTCACGGCCCATGCCAGCGTCTCCGCAGCTGCCAAGCGACCCGGGGAGGCGTCCCGAAGGTCTGTGAGGTCGACCCCGCTGAGTGTCTTGAGCGCGGCCGAAACGTCGGCATCGCGCGCGAGCAGCAAGCGCATGAACGGGGTGAGGGGGCCATCGGCATCGGCCGGCCAATCGCCGACCGGACGTCCTTTGGCTTCCAAGGTCGCCGCGTCGAGGCCAGGCACGCGGAAGAAGGCGATGCCCTTATCACCCGCCCGGCCCTCTCCCTCAATCTGGCCCGCGTGGCAGGCGGCGCAGGTCTGCTCGAAGCTCCGCACGAGCATGAACGATCCGTTTGGCGAGGCGACGTGGCATGCGTTGCAATCCCTCGGCGCAAAAGCCGAGACGGCCTTGTCCGAGAAATGCTCCTGCAGGTGCTTAGCATGGTCGAAAATAAGCCGCGTGCGGCGCTCAAAAGGATAATTGGCGAACTGCGGATGACCCTTTGAGAAGCTGTCGAAGGAGGCTTGGTGGCATACCTGGCACTTCTCATTGGTGAACGCCGTCAAGGAGCTCTTGCGCCCATGGTGCTCCTGGTGGCACAGGATGCACTCTTGCGATGCATTGGAGGGATGGGAAATCCTCGCGATCGCCAGGACGACGGAGTGCGAGGCGGGCATCGCGCCCGGGGGCGCAGACCCGTGGATGCGGTCGAGCGTGGCTTCGGAAAACCCATGCGGCGAGAGCGGTTCGGCGCCGAGGTCATGGCATTTGAGGCAGCTCGCACTTGAGGGACTGCGCGCGCCTGCGAGAGTCCCCACGATCATCCCCTCGCTCCCGTTCGGCACCGTGTGGCAGTCGTTGCACCGGGTATTGGACAGGGCGTGGGCCGAGCTCAGCTGACCCGGGTCGATCCACCGTTGGCGGCGGGATCCACCGAACAGCACCAGCAGGAACCCAAGCGTGAGTGTTCCGGCACCCGCCACCCACCGCCCTCTCCTGACGCGAAGGCTGAGCACAGGCTGGCAAGGCCCGATCCGGTTGCAGCATTGGCCATTCGGAAGCGGGCCGCTTGCACAGGGGCCGCCGTGGGTATCCGGACGCGTGCAGGTCCAGCGATCGCCATTTCTGACGGGCCGGCACTCGCCCGTCGTGTGGCACTTGCCCTTTCCATCAGGGCCGAACTGGCAGCCCTTGCCGTCGCAGGCGTGGCCGCAGACCCATTTCTGGTCGGGACGCTGGTAGTCGTCCCGCTTGAAATTCGGTACCTGGAAAAACCGGCTCATTGTGCTAGAAGCCCCTCGTGTAGCGAAGGGCGATGAGGCCGTGCACGAGCCCGAGGAGGATCAGGGAGCAGCTGGCCGGTATGTGCAGAAAAAGCCAAAGCTTGAGGAGGCGCTGGCCCACCAGTTGGTTGTCGAGGTTGCGCTTGGCGTCGATCCACTCCCTGAGCTCGGCTGCGAGCTCCCGCTCGCGCGGGTTAAAATAGCGATCCAAAGTGGACAACGTGCCGACGATTTCCCGGTGCCGGGGCTGGTCCCCAAACGGCGTGGCCAGGATCCCCGGGCGCCAGTTAATATACTCCAGGAGGTGGTTGAGGTAGAAGTCGCCAAGCGTCGAGGACTCGCTTTCGCGGTCCGCCGCCGTGATGAGCGCCTCCACTTTCACACGTATATCCCCTCGGATCTCGGGGATGCGCTCGTAAGTCAGCGCCTCTCCCGAGCGAGTCAGCCGACCCGGAATCCACCGTGTCAGCGCAAGACCCACGACGCCGCTTATCGCGACAAACATGAAGACAACGGCCAAGACCTGGGTGAGCCGGCCGTGCGGCCAATGGAACCCCGCGTGCAAGAAGAAGAGCAGCACGGCCAGCCAGCCGACATAGACGTGGAACTGCAGCCATGTGGAGGCCCGGGTCAGCGGCAGAAATGGCAGCTTCTTCCGGGCATTGAAGAGCGCCAGCGCCACGACCAGGGCATAGAGAAGCGTGCCAGTCCACAGGGCCGCGGGAAGGAGGGCCACGCACAGGACGGAAGCCGCCAGGATAAGGGCCACGGCGGCGCACGCGGAAACGAGGCACCAAAAGACGCGGCGACCGCCGAGATTGGTCAGCGCCTTGTCCACTCGGAAAGAAAGTCGACGTCGCTCATGTCCACGCGGGCCAGCGCGTCGTGCGGGCACGCGTTGACGCAAGCCGGGCCGCCGAGCTGCTCGATGCAGAAGTCGCACTTGGTGGCCTTAATGATCGGCGTGCGCGTTTTCTCATCGAGTATGAACGAGCCTCCCATGTCGCGAATAGGGACCATGTGGATGTTCTGGTAGGGACAGCTCGTCGCGCAGGTGGAGCAGCCAATGCACGTGCTATCATTGATGACAATCTGGCCCTGGATGGAATCGCGGCTGATGGCGCCGGTGGGACAACCAATCATGCAAACCGGGTCGATGCAGTGCATGCAGGCGTTGGCCACCATGATGCTGTCGACCACGGGGCCCTGCCGGATGAACCGCGGGTTCCCGTCGTGGGTCGAGGCGCAGGCGCGCACGCAGTCGTCGCACCGCGTGCACCGGTCCATGTCGATGAGCATGGTGGCCGCTCCGTTGATGAAGCGGTTCTCGACCATGAACTCCAGCATGTCGGCCCCCAGCTTGCTGTCGGCCTCGACCGGGGCTTCAACCGTCTTGCCCGGGAGCGCGGCGGCCAGGCCCAGGTCCTTGAGGCGCTCGGCCGTCAGCGTCGGCAGAACGACCGCCTCGAACACGGCCGTCGGGATGACGAGGATGTCGACGTAGCCGATGGCCCTGAGCGAATGCCTCAGGGGGATGGGCGTCGGGTTCCCTGCGTTGTGGAGGATTTCCTCAAGGCCGAAGCACCGGCCCTTGCCCAGGTAGCTGATGGTCCGCTCGCCGTGGTTGTAGGTCGTGCTGAGGCGGACATTGCCGCTGCGGATCAAGATTAGCCCGTTTGGGTAGTCGCCCTCCCGGGCGATGAGGGGCTCCTGCTCGACACGCTCGCGGCCGGAGGCCGAGGCCAATTTCTGGAACGAGGTGGTCCAGTCGAAGTTCCCAAACGTCTCAAACTGAGTCTGGGCGGCGAGCCCGGGGATGGCGTCGGGGTCAAGGTAGGACAGGACGGGTGTCTCGCGGAGGTGGGAATTGAGGGCTCTCTGCCGGTAGACGCGGTCGATGTGCTCCTTCCAGGCGGGGGCGAAGAGGCGAAGCTCGCGCAGGCCCTGCCAGCGGATCTCCAGCAGCTCGACGTCGCCCTCGGCGAGAACGGTCGTCGTGCGCGGCGTCCGCCCGATGGCGGCGATTTCGCCGAAGAGCTCGCCCTCCGCCAGAGTGACCGAATGATGCGCTGGCATCACATGGGAAAGGTCCTGGACGAAGACGTGGGGGCGGCTCTCGCGGCCGACGCGGATTTTGGCCTGGGCGGTCGCACGGTTCTCGAGCTCGAGGGTGTTGGCCGCCAGCGAGCGTGCCTCCGGCACCTTGCAGTTGCGCCAGAGCTGCGCGATCGACCCAAAGAGCGTTTTCTTCTCCGACGTGCGCCTGCCAAGGAGGCGCGCCGGCAGCGAATTGAGCACCACCTTCACTTTGCCGGACAGGATCAGGAAGGCGGAATTGCCGTAGTCGCCCTCCCTCACGATGATGTCGCCCTCCTCGAAGCTGCGGATCTTTGTGTCGTTCTTCAGGACACCGTGGAGCGGCAGTTGCGGAGGGAACCGGCTGGCGTCTACCTTGGAAAATGCGGGGGTCGCGAGCAGCGACTCCACGCGCTGGTCGTTCATCCGGTCACTGAAGGGGACCGACCACCTCTGGGGGCGCGGAATGCGCATCCCGGACCCGGACTCAGGAACCCCGGAGCCCGCAGGCGACGCCGTCGAACCCGTTGTCACGGGATTGCGGGCAGGCGCCGAATCCGGTGTTGCCATGATCAGCCCTTCGCGGCGGGTGGCTGGTAGACGGTGCCTTTGTAAGTGTCCGGACCGGGAAGGAGGGGATCAATGCCGGCGAGGTCGCTGCCGTTGTGCGCGGCGCCGAAGGCCTTGGCGAGGGCCCGTACCTTGTCCGCGGCGGCGTCCAGCTCGTCGGCGTTGTTGAGCTTGAGCGAGATCTTGTCCGTGGCTGCGAGCACATCGGTAATCTCGGACGTGGGCGCCAGCTCGTTGATCTTCACGAGCTGCGCCTTGATCGCCTTCACGCGGTGGGCATAGGTAACGGCATAGGTCGCCTTCTCCGTCGAGCGGGCGACGGCGCGCAGGCTGTATTCAAGGTCCAGCAGGGTGCCCATGGTGTAGAGCATCCGAGTGCGCTCGGGCGTATCGACGGCGTTCACCTTCCCGCCGCTGTCCAGGAAGTTGTGCCGCACCTCGCCCTGGCTGTATGAGAGGAGGCTGAAGTCAGCCGTGCCCACCGTGTGGCCTCCCACGTTCACGAGCTTCTCGTCCTTGACGATGTGGCACTGGTAGCAGTTCTGCGCCACGGAATAGATGTCGTCCGGGCGGAGCATCCCGCCCTTGAGCGCACCCGCGAGGCGGGCCGTGCGGTGGTCCGCGGGCTCCGTCGCCTTCGTGAAGCCCTTGCCGTAGTCATTGTGGATGTTGATCCAGTCGTGCGCTGCACCGTGGCAGGATTCACAGGAGACACCAGCGATGACGGCGGGGCCATCGGCCGTCACCTTCGACGTGTAGTGACAATCCAAGCACAAGCTCTCGGATTTGACGCGCCGGATTCCCATTTTGTCGGCAATCGCCTTCGCGTCGTCCGTCCTGTGCATGTCATTGAATGTCGAGAAGTGATGCGTGAGCTTCCAGGCTTCCACCTCCTGCTTGTGGCATTCGCCGCACGACTCGGGGCCTTGCACCTTTGCCGGGTCCGGGGAACCGAGGGTCACGCTGGCGCCGGCAACGCCGGCCAGGATTCCGAAAAACCTCAGGGGTTGGATCCTACGAAATTGGGGCGCCATGGTATTTTCAAGAATATTGGTCGAGGAGGCGTTTCTAAAGCCTATATTTGCCACAATCGGCCAAAGTCGTTTCGGTCAGAAATTCGCGTATCCGTAAAATTTGTTCGTCTTTTTGCTACAGAGGTTCACGCAATTCATTGGCTTAAGGAGTTCGCCATGAAAAGCACCCATATTCTTCCTTTTTTGGGCGTCGTCGGGGGCCTTGCCCTCTGCGGCTCTTTCCAGGAATTGCGAGCGGCGGCCGACACCAATTCAAAGCCCGCAAAGACAGACGACGACCTGAGTGACACCCCCGTTCCCGCAGCATCGGCTCCGGCGGCATCGAAATCCGACGACGACCTGGGTGACGCGACCGTCGCCCCCGCCCCAAAGGCCAACGCTGGTGCCGAGGCTCCCAAGAAGCTGACGTCCCAGCAGGCTTCCGACGAGCACGCCCGTCTGTTCACCGAGGGAAAGTTCCCCTCGGCGACGACGTGCGCGGTATGCCATCCTGACCAATTTCGGGAGTGGTCGGTCTCCTCGCACGCTTACGCCCAGCTCAGCCCGGTTTTCAACGCGATGCAGGCGACCATCGTGAAGTCGACCTCCGGGACAAACGGGGATTTTTGCATACGCTGCCATACCCAGGTCGGCATGCAGATCAAGGAGTCCGTCTATATGAGCAACCTGGATCGCTCGCCCACGGCGAGGGAGGGAATCACCTGCATTGTCTGCCATCGCGTGACCCATAACTATGGAAAGGTGAGCGGGCGCACCAGCATCGCTGAGGGCGACCTTTTCGCCCCGGTCTACGGGCCTAGGGACGACTCGGTCCTCAAGCTGGTCTTAGGCGACCCGGATAAGTACAAGGTCGTGACGAGCAAGGGTCAGAATGGCCGGGCCATCCATACCGAGGCGTTCAAGTTTGATCCCATCACGACCTCGGGATTCTGCGGGAGCTGCCACGACGTCAACCTCCTCAATGGCTTCCGCCTCGAGGAAGCGTTCTCGCAGTTCAAGAATTCGCCCGCCAACAAGAAGGGCACGACTTGCCAGGAATGCCACATGGGCGTGACGCCGGGCATCGCGTCCGGCTTCGCGCAGGGTCCGGCGGCCCTGATTGGCGGGGTGCCGACCCCGACGCGTGCCCGCACGAACCACATGTTTGCGGGCCCCGACTACTCGATCGTCCATCCCGGCCTCTTCCCTCACAACACGAAGGCCCAGAAGCTGGCCACGATGCGCGAGTGGCTCACGTTCGACGACCAGGCGGCCTGGGGCACGGACGCCTTCGAGAACCACGTTCCCGCAAACTACGTCTTCCCGCCGCGCTGGAAGGCGATCGACGACCGCTATGATGCCCGGGCGATCATCGACGAGCAAAAGAAGCTCCTCAACGACCTCGACATCCAGCGTCACCAGCTGCTGCGCCGCGGGTACCAGCTCCATACGTTCGACCTCACAAGGAACGACTTCCATGGCATGGACTTCCGCATCGAGGTTGCGAACAACACCGACGGGCATGGGACGCCTACCGGCTTTGACGCCGAGCGCCTGGTGTTCCTCCAGGTCACCGTCACGGACGCCAACGGCAAGAAGGTCTTCATATCCGGTGACCGGGACCCCAACGGGGACGTGAGGGACACTCATTCTGCCTACGTGCACAATTTGGAGAGGCCCTTCGACGACCAGCTCTTCTCGCTCCAATCGGAGTTCATCACCCGAAGCCTCAGGGGGGGCGAGCGCGTGCAGGTCCTCGCGACGGACTACTCCATCGATCCTCTGCCCTACGTGCGCCCGGAGACCCGGTCGCACGTCCTCGCGGCCCGGACATTCTCGGCTCGCAAGCAGGCGCGCATCCTTCCGCCGCTCAGCTCGCGCTGGGCGGAATACCACGTGGACGCCGACCAGCTGACGGGATTTGCCCCGTACAAAGTCGAGGTGAAGATGATCTCGCAGATGGTGCCGGTTAACCTGATGAGGGACATCTCCGGCGTCGGCTTTGACTACAGCCTGTCGCCGCGCGAGGTCGCCTATCGCGTCGCCAGCGGGGCCCGGATCCTTTGGGACAAGACTGTCACGCTTGATGGCCCGCAGATGCATCTGGACTGGAAGCCGACCGAGGCCGAGATCATGGCGCCGCCGACGCCGCGACCCGTCCTGCCGAAAGATCCCCCGCAAATGGCCGCCGTCCCGCTGGACCACAAGGTGGCGATGCTCCCCTGACCGGCCTACCGGATGCCACGAGGAACACCTAGGACGCGGGTCGCCGCGCTTAAGCCGAAGAAACGGGGATGGCTGGGCGCGTGCGTGCGGCCAATCCTTGCCCTCGGGATTGCGTGCACCTTGGTCACGGGATCGCGCGCGGACAGCAGCGTCGATACAAGCAACAGCGTCGACACAAGCCGCTACTCCGACCAGCCGACGCCCCTGTCCCCCGGGACGTTCCCCGCCCGCCCCGCTCCCCTTATCGAGATCGGGCAAAACCCGTTCCTGGGCAACGGGTACATCGCGCCGGGATTCGTGATGCCGACCGGGGCCGTTTGGCAGCCGGTCTTCATCGTTTACGGGGACGTGCTCACGGCCCTCCAGACGTTCGACTCGGGCACGGGCCAGACGACCGAGTGGGCCAACCGCATGGACCTCTTTGGCAACCTGTATTTGACGCCGACAGAGCGCATCCTCGTCGGCTTCCGGCCCTTCGACACTGAGGGACAGGCAGTCGACGGCGTGTCCAGCGGCTACAGGTTCAAGCCGGGAGACGGGAACTGGGTGAACGGGCTCAACGGAAAGCTGACCACCGGCTTCTTCGAGGGCGACTTCGGCCAGATTTTCAAGAATCTCGATCCCAACGACGTGAAGAGCCTGGACTACGGCTTCGCCATCGGCCGCCAGAATTTCCTCCTGCAGGACGGCCTGTTGGTAAACGACACGATGGACGCCATCGGCATCACCCACTCGTCCCTGTTCCTGTTCGGTTCAAACGCCGCGCACGTGACCGCCCTCTACGCATGGAACAACATCGACAGGGGCGACAACATCAAGGCCGACGACGCGCACATGTTCGGGCTCAATTCGTCGTTTGACTACGTCGACAGCACGGTCGACTTCGACGTCCTCTATGTGACGGCACCCGACCGGTCGGGAGGCGACGGCCTCTATGCCGGCATAGGGATGACCCGCCGCTTTGAGCTCGTTAACTTCACGGCGCGGGTGGTCACCTCCCAGGCAATCGACAAGCAGTCGGACGCGGTGAGCACCGGAACCCTTCTCTTCAACCAGCTCTCATACTCGCCGGCGCACACCGATAACCTCGTCTACCTGGACACGTTCGTCGGCATCGACCGTTTCTCCTCAGCCGCGCGCGACCCCGATGTCGGAGGCCCTCTTGGCCAGGTGGGACTTCTCTTTGCGAACGTGGGAGTCGGAAGTTACGGGGCGGCTGTCAGCAACGCGTCATCCAATACGATTGGCACGGCGATCGGCTACCAGATGTACTTTGCCAAGCGCCGCCACCAGCTCGTCGTCGAGCTGGGGGCCCGCACGGACACAAAGGGCCCCGGGGAGTCGACGGTGGCGCTGGGCGCCAACTGGCAGCAGGCCATGGGCCGCCATTTGATCCTGATCTTCGGCGGGTTCATCGGGGCCCAGGAAAACGTGGACAAGAGTTACGGGTTGCGTTCGGAGCTAGAGGCCAAATTCTGAGGGTCCAATGATCCTGGAGATTCTGGGTTCATGCCTTATCGCCGTCACCGCCACGGGAGCGGGGGCAGCGCTCGTCCGGCAGCTAAAGCGGGACAAGTTTGAGGGGAAGCGCCACGACCTAGAGCTCGCCCTCCTGCGAAACCGCCTTCAGGGGGAACGCGACATGCGGCTGCTGCGAAGCCGGTCATCGCTCCCGTGGAACGGGCTCAGGAAGTTCGTCGTAAAGCGCAAGGTCACGGAGGCCGAGGACCTGTGCTCAATCTATCTCATCCCGCACGATGGAAAGGCGCTTCCGGAATTCATACCGGGACAGTACCTCACCTTCCAGCTGCGCCCGCCGGGACAATCCAAGCCCGTCATTCGTTGCTACAGCCTCTCGGACAGGCCCAGGAACGACTATTACCGCATAACGGTTAAGCGGGTGCCCGCCGCCGACGGCTCCACGCCCGGCGTGGGGTCGAATTACCTCCACGATGGCGTCCACGAGGGCGACATCGTCGACGTGAAGGCGCCCGGCGGCCATTTTTTCCTCGATCCGGCGGGCGAGGGCGGGATCGTCCTGATTGGCGGCGGAATCGGGGTGACGCCCATGCTGAGCATGCTGCACACGCTGGTCGAGCGGAGGTCCCGTCGCGACATCTGGTTCTTCTACTCAGTCCGCAACAGCGGGGACCACATCATGCGCGATACCCTGCGCACGATCGGCCTCGAGAATCCGAACGTGCACCTCGTTGTCTGCTACAGCCGGCCCAAGGACGACGACGTAGTCGGCGAGCACTACGACGCGCCCGGTCGCGTATCGACCGATTTCATGAAGGGGTACCTGCCCTCGAACAACTTCGACTTCTACATGTGTGGGCCGGGGGCGATGATGGAGGGCCTGACCCTGGAACTCGGGGCCTGGGGGGTTCCGGAGAGTCGGATCCATTTCGAGACATTCGGCCCGTCGAGCGTCAAGAGACTGGGAGCCGTCACCCGGCCCCCGATGCCGATCGATAAGAAATTTGCGATCACCTTCAAGCGTTCGGGCAAGCAGGTGGATTGGACGGGGGCCTGCGCCAACCTGCTCGAGCTGGCGGAGGAGGCCGGAATTCCCATCCCTTCGGGTTGCCGCGCCGGAAATTGCGGCACATGCGTCGTTGCCTTCCAGAAGGGCGAAGTGTCCTACGTGCAGCCGCCCGGATCCCCACCGGAACCCGGCACGTGCTTTACATGCGTGGCGACGCCGAAGGCCGACATGGTTCTCGACGCCTAACGCGGCGTGGCCCGCGGCGACAAAACCCCTACGGTAAATCCTCTCGCTTGGCTTATCTTGGGACGTCGGCGCCGCTACTGGACCTGATAGGCCTCCACGAGTGCAATCCCGCTTGTGCCTCCTACGCCTGACACTGTGGCCGTATAGTTGCCGGGCTGGAGGGTGAGAAGCAGGGCGCAGTCGGCGCTCCCCGATGGTAGCGCGAAGGCCCCCACGGCGGCCGCCGTGGTGGCGATCGCCGCCGCGTTCGAGTTCGTCGACCATCCCATGTTGGTCGCAACAGGGTTCGCCGAGGCATCCTGCACGGTCAGCGTCGGCTGCGCCAGGACGCCGCTCACGCTGAACGTCGACAACGTGGGGCCAACCGCCCGAATGAGGACGGTTGTCGGCTGCGTGCCATGGACGACGAACCCGGCAATCTCGACGGCGGCCCCCGTGCCGACGAATGCCCTCGTGGATATGTTGACGAGATTGGCGTTTCCCGTGCCCACCTGGTAGACCTCGGCGAGCGCGATTCCCGAGGTGCTGTTGAGACCCGTCACCTGGGCCGTGTACGCGCCGGGCGTCAGGTTGACGAGCAGCGCCGAGTCCGCCGAGACGCCGGCCTCTCCCGGAAAGAGTGCAAATGCCCCGACCGAGGCGGCCGCCGACGCGATCTGCGCCGCATTCGGGCTGGACGACCAGTCGGTGTTGGTGTCGATCTGGTTCCCGTTCGAGTCGAATAGGGTGAGGACCGGATTTTCCAGGACGCCCAATACGCCGAAAGCCCCAATGGACGGGCCATCCCCGCGAACGAGCACCTGCTCGGTGCTTCCGGGTGGCCCCGAAATCACGAACCCGACAATCTCGATCTGCGCGCCCGGCCCCACCTGGGCGCGGGTCGAGATGTTTGCAAAGTTGGATGCTGCCTGTGGCGGCGGGGTGGCCGGGGCCACGCCCGGGCTCGACAGGACAGCGGAATTCGAGGTGACAGTGCCCGAGCTGCTCGTCACGATCACCGAGTAGGTTCCCAGGTTGTCGGCCTGGACGTTTGCCAGCGTGAGGGTCGGGCCCGTCGCTCCGCTTATAAACGACCCGTTGAACAGCCACTGGTAGTTTGGCACGGGCACGCCCGACGCCGCGACCGAGAAGGTGGTCGTTGAGCCGATCGCCACCGACTGGTCCGCGGGCTGCGTCGTTATTGAGGGCTCTGAGTCCGAGGCCGCATAACTCTCCCGGATGGTTTCGTTGTCGTAGTCCGCGACAAACAAGTCGCCGGCCGCGTCCACGGCGACGCCGTAGGGATCGTTGAAAAGGGCCGCTGCGCCGGTCCCATTGGCGGTTCCCCCGACGTTGGAGGTTCCTGCTATGGTGGTGACCACCCCTGCACTTGTGACCTTGCGGATGGTGTTGTTGGCTTCGGTAACGAAGAGGTTCCCCCCGGAATCTATGGCCATGCCATTCATCGGGTAGAATTGCGCCGCCGAGCCGGAGCCGTCAGCCGTGCCGTCGTTGTTCTTCGAGCCTGCCACAGTCGTCACAACGCCGCCGGGCGTGACCTTGCGTACGGTGTAGCCCGAAGCGTCCCCGACAAAGATGTTTCCATTGGCGTCAACGGCCACTGCGACGGGATTGTCAAAGTGGGCCGCCGACCCCGTCCCATCAATTTCACCGAACTGCTGCGGGAATCCGGCTATCGTTGAGACACGCCCCGTCGTGTCTACCTTTCGGATGAGGTCGACGGAAGCGTCGGCGACGTACAGGTTTCCGCTGGAGTCCACCGCGATGCCCTCGGGACTATTGAAGCTTGCCCCACTCCCCAAGCCATCGCCCGTGCCTCCCGGGCCAGGCTGGGCTCCGCCGGCGAGGGTCGTGACCAACCCGGTGGGGCTGACTTCGCGGACAAACACGCCGTCGGTCACGTAAAGATTACCGTTCTTGTCGATGCATATGCCTTGTAGGCCGCTAAACTCGGCTGTTGTCGCGTCGCCATCCACCGGCGGCGTGCCAATCACCGTGGAACGCGGCGGTTGCAGGTCGAGGGGTACACCCGAAAAAGGCGCGACCACGCCGGCTGGAGACACCTTCCGGATCGTCTCGCTGCCCGTGTCCAGGACATAGAGGTTTCCCGCCGCGTCGACTGCCACGCCTTGCGGCCGCGCGAAGCGTGCTGAGGCGCCGGTTCCGTCGACATCGCCGCCCATGCCCGCCTGGCCCGCGAGCGTCGTGAATGTGTAGGCGCTCGCGTCGCTGCTTTGGCACCTGAGCTCGGTTGCGAGGCAAAGCGAGGCAAGGAGGACCAGCAGGTCTCGGCACCGCGGGGAAGGCCTTGGGTTTAACGCTAGTCTGCCAAGATCAGGGACAGGGATTAGACAGGAGGTATTCATAGGGGGGCGACAAAGGTGTCCGTGTCAAAATGTCATGCGCCGTGCCGCATTCGGCGTACCACGAAGATGACTGGCCGCTTAAGTCATTCATTTTAAATTAGTAATCGGCGCGTTGCCCACGCCCCCGCTTCCGGTTTCCGATGGGGTTGGTTGCGTGTAACCGTGTTCCGCAAAAACGCACGCACCCGATTGGATGTCTTCAACCAATCCCGGCCGTTTCAGATACCAGGCCAATCACATCCCAGGGAACCCGCCCTTGCCCTTCATGGCCTCGAGCTGGCGCATCATCTTCTGCATCTGCTGCAGATATCACAGGCGAACGGGTTATGATAGCCCGCAATTGAGATGCGCGGGTGGCATTTAGGTTTATAATGGCAACATTTGGCAACGGTCAGAGCATACTTATTTTAGTAACTCCTGGGCCCGGTCGGCGTCGCCGCAGTGCGGACAGCGCCTTGACAGTCTTGGGGTGTATGACAGGGTGTCAGATATGAAACTTTCTACACGTTCGCTGATGCGCGAGTTTCCCAAGGCCAAGGCCGCGGCCCGAAAGGGACAGGCCGTCGAGATCGTCGACGGCAAGTCAGGCGAGCGGTTCCTGCTGACCGCCAAGCCGACTCACACCTTTGGCGAACTCGCCGCGCACGCCAAGGGCGTTTATGCCGGTCCTCGCGACCTTTCGTCGCGGGAAGGTTTCGGTGGCTGAGCATATAACGGACACGGGTCCCCTTGTCGGCTGGATTAACTCGCGCGACCAGTGGCACGCCTGGAGTGCGGGCGTCTTGGAGGCGCTTGCACCGCCGCTGATCACCTGCGAAGCAGTGATTGCTGAGGCTGCTTGGCAACTGGCCCGGTCGCGCTCGGCCGTGGATCAGCTTTACGGCCTGGTGGACGCCGGTGCGCTACGGGTGGTGGATCTCTTGCCCGAGCACATGCCCCACCTACGTGCTCTCTCGGCCAAGTATCCGCAGATGGATTTTTGCGATGCGGCAGTCGTGCGACTGTCCGAAATATTTCCTCGAGCGACGGTGATCACGACCGATTCGGAGCATTTTACGATCTATCGTCGGTTCGGAAACAAGCCGCTGGCACTCCTTCATCCCGGCAATTAGTACCTGGTGCGTGGGGACCAGTAGAGGGTTGCTGCTTTCGCGTTTTGTGACGAGGCGAAGGTGTATAATTTGCTCTCGGCGTCGTACCAATACTCGCCGAAAAAGGCGGATTCGGATGCTCACATCCCCGGAAAGCCGCCCTTTCCCTTCATCGCCTCCATCTGGCGCATTATCTTCTTTTGGTTTCCACCCTTCATCATACGCATGACCTTCTGCATCTGCTCGAAATATCACAGGTTAACGGGTTACGTTAGTCCGCTATTGAGATTCGCTGCTGGCAGTTAGATTTATAATGGCAACTTTTGGCAGCGGTCGGAGCGTACGTTTTTGATGTACAGCGCGCTCCGCGCGCTCGTGCTCCAACCCTTTTCCTATCCCAACCAAGGCCAGGTGGTCCAGATGTGGCCGGGAGAGGACCGTTCCGCCTCTCCCTTGGATTTCCTGGATATCAAGGAGCAGGCCTCCTCGTTCCGGGAACTGGGTGCCTATACCCCCAACCAAACCAACCTCGGGGGCGACAACTCCCAGGCGGTGCGTGGGGCGCGCTGCACTGCGGGGGTCCTACGGGCCTTCGGAGTCGCCCCGGCGGCGGGCCGCATCCTCGAAACGTCCGACGAGGCCGCGGGTGCGCCCGCGGTGGCGGTGATCAGCAACGGCCTGTGGCGCCGGGCCTTCGCGGCTGATCCGGGCGTCGTCGGCCGCGTCGTCCCGATTGACGGGGTGGGCACGACGATCGTCGGGGTCATGCCGGCCGGATTCGAGTTTGCCTCGCCCTGGTATCGGGGCACGGACTGCGAGATCTGGACGCCGCTCCGTCTGATGCGGGACGGGAGCCGGGCCGACGGATGGTTGGCGTGTGTCGGCCGCCTGAAGGACTGGATTGCGATCGCCACCGCCGACGCCGAGGTGAAGGCGATCAGCGCCCGGCTGGCGGCGGAATTCCCGGAAACCAATTCCAACACGACTTTCCTCGTGCGCTCGATGAAGGGGGAGATGACCCGCTTTGTCGGCGCGCAGATGTGGATGCTTTTCGGGGCGGTGATCCTGGTGCTCCTGGTCGCCTGCGCCAACGTCGCCAGCATGCTGCTCGCGCGCAATGCCATGCGCCAGGGTGAGTTTGGCCTCCGGGTGGCGCTTGGCGCCTTGCGCCACCAGATCGGGCGCCTGATCCTCGCTGAAAGCCTGGCGCTTTCCCTGGGGGGCTCGGCGGCGGGGGTCGTTCTCGCGGTGGCGGGGACCCGGATACTTTCGGCCCTGACGCAGACCACGGACACCCGAAGGTCAGCGATGGCCGTTGACGGCCACGTCCTGGCCTTCGCCGTGGCGGCGACGCTGGCCACGGCCCTGCTCTCCGGCCTGCCCGCGATCCTCGCCACTTCCCGCCTCTCGATGGCCGAGGCCTCCCGCGGCGAAAGCCGCAGCGTGGCGGGTTCCGGGCGCCGCCAGCGGCTCCTCCGCGCCCTCGTGATCGCCCAAGCGGCGGTCGCCTTCGTCCTGGCCAACCTGGCGGTGCTGTTCTCGGCCAGCTACCTGAAGGTGCTGGCGGCCAACCAGGGCCTCGCCTCCGATTTCGTGCTCTCGGGCGAGGTCGACCTGCACGGCGGCCGGTACGACCAGCTGGAGGACCGCCTGCGCTTGGCGGCGCAGCTGGCCGAGCGTTCCGCCTCCCTCCCGGGCGTCACGGCCGCGGGCATCACCTCGAAGCTTCCTCTCGAGGGCGGGACCAACTCCACCCTCCTCGTCAATCGGGAGGTGTTCGACCCCAAGGCCGACCTCCCGAGGGCCGAGATCTCCAGTATAAGCCCCGGGTATTTTGCCGCTGCCGGGATCCGCCTCCTCCGCGGGCGCACGCTTGAGGCGGGTGACGCCGGTAAGGATGGCTTCGGCGTCGTGGTCAATCGGGCACTGGCGGAGAAGTGCTGGCCGGGTCAGGATCCCCTCGGGAAGGTCATTCGGAGCAACTCTCCCACGCCCTATTACCACGCCCAGGTGGTCGGCGTGGTGGAGGATGTCCGCCAGTGGGGGCCCAAGGAGACGGCCGCACCCGAGATGTACTGGACACTGGACCATGCCTGGAGCCAGACCATCTTCCTGGTCGTCCGGTCCTCGCAACCGGCCTCCCGGCTGGCCCCTCTCCTGCGCCGCGAACTGGCGGCGCTCGACCGCGACCTGCCGATGTCGCGCCTCCGAACCCTGCGGCGAATCGTGGAGGACGGCGCCCAGCCGGACCGCGCGGTGGCCAACATCGTGGACTTTTTCATGGCCGCGGCGCTGGGATTGGTCGCGGTTGGCCTCTACGGCACCCTGTCCTATTGGGTGCTTCAGCGGACGCGCGAAATCGGCATCCGCGTGGCGGTGGGCGCCGAGCGGGGCCGCATCCTCCGGCTGGTCCTGCGCCAGGGATTGGGGTGGGTCGGCGGAGGCGTGGGGCTCGGCGCGGCCGCGGCGCTGGCCTTGGGCGCCGGGTTGCGGGCGGCCGTCTGGGGGGTCGATCCCCTCAACGGATTCTACCTGTTCGGCAGCGGAGCCTTGGTGTCGGCGGTGGCCGCGGTCGCCTGCTGGATTCCGGCATGGCGCGCGTCCGGGGTCGACCCGATCGTGGCGCTGCGCTCCGAGTAAGGCCACCCGGCCATCGGCACGGACCCCCCGGCGTCCCGGTTGACGCCCGGGAAGCGGAGCGGTTTCTCCGGTGCCTGGGCCCTTCGGACCCGAGGTCGATCCGGCCCTCGTCGGGAGCACCCGGCCGGGGGCATTTGCTGTGGGTAACGCAAGGAAATCATCGCTAAAGCGGCGTCGGCGCGGCTATTCACGTCGGGTTCGCCACCGGATGACACGGAGCCCTGAACCACCGACCTTCGCCCTTGCCCGGGTGGCGATGGGAGACTCACGGACCGTTGCCCGGCTGGCTTCACCCGGACTGGTGGCGGCCTGCGGCGCCCACCGCGCCGCGGTTCGGGCGCTCGACGATCAGGCCGAAACCGAGGATCGCTCGCTCGAGCGCCGGATCGGCTCCGAGGCGGATCCCGAAATGCGGCGGCGCCTGATCCGTCTGCGCCGCGTGATCCGGCACCGGTCCGGCCTGTCGGCGGACCCTTCGCCGGAGGCGCACCGGGTTGCCGCCTGCCAGGGGACAGTCCGCGAGGCGGGGGAGCAACGGTCCGCCGCCTTCCTCGCGGCGCTTGCGGAGGGGAGGAACTCGCTCCGCGAGTTGTGCCGGGGGAACTTGGATTTCCGGCTGTCGCTCTTGATGTCGAGCATCTCGCTCAGCGACCGGCTCGAGGCCTGGGACGAAGCGGAAGGGCCCGACGCGCAGCGCGACATGGCCTTCCTTCGCTACTGGACGCGGTTCGCGATGAAGATCTCGCCCTTCAGCCGGTTCACGGGGGTGTGCTGCCTGGAGGCGACCCCGGCGCCCGGCGGCGTCTCCCTAAGTCCCATTTCGGAGCCTGCCTCGGTCGCGAGACTCAATGTCCAGATCCTCGAGCATCTCGAGGCGCTGCGGGGGAGCCTCCCTTCGTTGGGGCAGGGCACCCTGCTGGCAGTCAACCCGATGTTTGTGTGGAGGCTAGAGCAAGACGTCTCGTACATCACGACCGTCGGGAAGGGATCGATCGAGGACCTGCGGCTTTCCGGCCCACAGGCGCGGCTGCTCCGGCGCCTCCAGGCGGCCGGCGAATTTGCGTCGGACCAGGCGGCGCCCCTGGTAAGGCGCCTGCTCCGGATCCGGGCGGCCGAAGTGCCGGGATTGATGAGTGAACTGGTGGCGCGGGGCATCCTGGTCAGCCTTCCCCCGGCGCACGCCATGGATGCCGACTGGATCGGGGCGTGGCTCAACTTTGTGGGCTCATTTCATCGGGACGGGGACATGCTCGGGGCGGAGTTGGCGCGCCTGCAGGATGCGCTCCGGTGCCTGGCGTCGACCCAAGCGGAGCCGGTGTCGGTCGAACCCGGCCGGCGGCGGTCCCAGCTGGATGCGATTGCCCATGGCTACGGCGCCCTGCTTTCGCTGGCGCCCGCCGCTGCGCCGGAGTCCAAGCCGCCTGCTCCGCTGCGCCGGGAGAGCCTGCTGTTCGAAGACCTCGGGGTGCGCCTCGATGCGCCCATTCTCCTGCGCCGCCATGCGGAGGTCTGCCAAGCCCTGGGGCGGTTGGGCGCGGCGATGGCGGCCCCAGTGGACCCGAGCCTGGAGCTTTCGGAGGCCGTGCGCGCCCGCGCGGAAGCCGGCGGCATTCCCTTCCTCGAGTATCTTCGCCAGTGGAAGCCGGCGGAGACGGCCACCGTGAAGGCGGCCCGCGAAACGTCGCCCGGCGTGCGGTGGCTGCGCGCCGCACTGCTCCGCGCCCGCGGCGCGCAGGCTTCAGATCCGACCCGGCGCCGGGGGGAGCTCCACTTGGCTTCGCGAGACTTTCCTCCGTCGGAGGGCCGCCCGGCCGGAGTCCCCCCGTGGCACACCTGTCTCGTGCAGCCGGTGGGCGAGGGGGAAGGGTCCCGCCTCGTCCTCAACTCGGAGGTTGCGCGGGGACCGGTCAGGCTGTGGAGCCGGTTTTGCAGCCTATTGCCGCCCCGCGTCCAACTCTGGATCGGGGAGACGCTGGCCGACCCGGACGGGGAGACCTTCCATGCGGAGCTCATCGACTGGAGCGGGTCCAACGTGAACCTCCACCCGATCTTCACCCGGAATATCGTGCTGCTCTCTCCCCGCGCGCCTGCCGGGTTCAGCGGCGGCGTGATTCGGATCGCCGACCTCGAGCTCCGGTTGAGACCAGAAGGCGGGCCCCGGCTCTTCTGCCCGCGTCTGGGCAAGTTCATCCTCCCAATCGACATGGGTTTCCAGGGGCTCGGCGGGCATTCCCCCGTCTACGAGCTGCTGACCCGCCTCGGCCATGCGGGCGGCTCCTCCGGTTCGGTTCCGGAACTGGCGGAGGAATGCTTCGGCCGCCACGCGCCGAGGATCGTGCTCGACCAGATGATTGTGATTGCCCGCGCGGCCTGGCACTTTGCCGCGGCCGACCTGCGACCCCGCCGCAAGGGCGAGACGCTGCCGGAGTTCTTTGCCGCGACGCTGGACTGGGCGCAGGCCGAGGGGCTTCCCTCTGAGGTGTTTGTTCGCCTGAATCCTGACCCGGTCCCCAAGGATCAGCCCGCGGTGGGAGGGCCCGCGCGCCAGCGGCGGCGGGACGATTACAAGCCAGTCTACCATCGCTTCGATTCCGCCCTCTTCCTCCTCCAATGGGAACGGATCGTGGACAAGGCTGCCGACGGCGTGCGGATCGTCGAAGCGTTGCCTTCCTGCGGCGGCAACCTCGACTTCAGATCAGGTCGTCATGTCTCCGAGATTGTTCTCAACTGGAAGTGATGCCGCCATGGGCCGCGCCCGCAAACTAAGCCGTTTCTCCCGTCACGACCAGGGCTGGCTGTCGTACTACATCCCAGTCGACGGCAATTCCTGGCGCCGCGTGCTCCGCGCCGTGCGTGCCGCCTCGCACGAGGCACTGGCCGAGGGGCTGGCGAGCAAGTGGTTCTACGTGTTCCTCGATGAAGGCCAGGGGACCATGCTGCGATGGCGCATCCAGGTGTCCTCGGCCCGACGCCACGCGTTCCTTCGGTCGGTGAGACCCCGAGTCCTGATCCGACGGCCTGTGTCCTACGTCGCGGAAACGGAGCGCTACGGCGGACGCCAGGCGCTGGTTCACTGCGAGTCGATCTTCTGGATCTCGAGTGAAATCGCGTCGGAAGTCCTGGAGATCCGGAAGTGGAGCTACCCTTCGCGTCTGGTGCTCGCGATCATCCTGCAGCGCTTCATGCTCGGCGAGCTCGCACGGGGCTTGGCTCTCCGTCAGCCGCCCGTACTCGAGACGGTGCGTGAATCCTGGCTTCGGCGGGAGGCCAAGACGGATCTGAAGCGCTTGGATTACCTCACGCAGAGGATCCGCAGGCTGGCCCAAGAAGGTTTCCATCTCGGCCCGCTGATTGCCTTCGAAAAGGATCTGATGACGGCGCTCCAACCGAAGCCCCGGCAATTCCTTGCGGCGGCCATTCAGCTCAAGCGGGTCCGTCGGCACCTCCATCCACGGTTTCGGTCAGATGACGAAACCGATCAGGAGTGGTCCGCGCGGATCGTGCAAAGCCTGATCCACATGCTCAACAATCGCCTTCGCATCCGGAACCTCGATGAATCGCTCATCGCGGAAGCCATGCTCCTCCTCAGCGATCGTTCCCGTAAGCGAGCGAAAAAGCATAGGGTAATTTCAAAATAACTTATTTACGGGAAATGAGCTATGATATTTCAAGTGAGTTGCGAAATGCGGATTGACCCCCTTAGGTTATTGATGCCATCCTCAATTGGAGATCAGCAACTGTCTCGCAGAATCAAATTCTATGTCGAAGTCCAAGAAAGTCCCGAAAGCCAAGGCCGCCGCGAAACTGAAGGATCTCAAGGCCGGGAAGAACCCGGCTGGCGGTGTCTTCAATCCCTCGATCAAGACGGACCTTACTGGTGGAAGCGTTTTCCAAAAAGTCGTCCCTGTGAATATTTACACCAACGATTGCTAGCTCCCCTGGACGAAGGAATGTCGAAGCTTCGATCTCATTCCCGATTGGGCCGTCGGAAAAAACAGCCCGATCGGGAGCGTCCCAAGAATTCACCCCGCGTCGTACGATAGTAAGATCAAAACCATGACAAAGCCCAAGAAAGCAGTGAGAGCCAAAGCCGCTGCGAAACTAAAGGACCTAAAGGCAAGGAAGAACCCGGCTGGGGGTGTCTTCAATTCATCGATCAAGACGGATCTCGCCCGCACGGGAGGGGTGCCGGGAACCAGCGCCCATTGTTGCCTCCTAACCGCGGTGTAATCTGAAGATCCAATTTCTTTAGTACGAAGGCACTTGGAGTGTCGAGGAATGCTTCGCGGAGGCAATTCCGTGAAGACGGCCGACCCGAACTCCTTGGGGGATATCCGGCCTCGGCCCAATCAGGCGCAATGGTTGCGTTTCGATTTTCCCTGCCGCGCCGGTGACTGGGTGCAAAGACTGCAGGCGGTGCGGCAGGCGTCGCATGGCGCCCTGGCGGGCGGATTCGCGAGAAAGTGGCATTACCTCGTTCTCCCCACAGGGAAAAATCTGGTTCTGAAGTGGAGCATCCTCGTCCGGCGGGGCTCCCGGGAGGGCCTGATAAGGCACCTGGGATCGGTGCTGGGCGATGGGTCCTCCGCCCCTTACGAACCCCAGGTAAAGAAGTTTGGACGAAAGAGCCTTCCTGCCTGCGAAACCATCTGGTGGATCTCGAGCGAGGCGGCCTCGGCCGTCCTCGATCCACGGTGGACAGACCGGGAGACGCGGATAGCCCTGGCAGTCATTCTGCAGCGCCAACTCGTCAGGGCGTTGGGGCCCGGCCTCTCGCTTAGCCCCACGGAGACCGTGAAGGTGTTTCGGGATCGGTTCATCCGGATCGGGGTCGGCGGCGACCCGGAACGTGGCGCCGATCGTTACCGGGCGATCGCGAAGGTCGCCCGGACGGCCTTCAACCCGGAGAAACTGCGGGCCCTCGAGCACAGGCTCCGCGGCCAGCTGCGACCGATGGCGCGGCGTTTTCGGAAGGAGGCCGAGCGGCTTGAGGTCGTCCTTTGTCGCAACCCCCTCCCCCTCACGGTGCGGTCCACCCCTGACCGGCCGGTCAATGAAATCCTGGCCCACCGGTTCATGCATCTGCTGAGCCTCCGCCTCCTCCTGTCCTTCATCGACGAGGCCTTGGTCGCGGAAATCGTGTTGCTCAGCCTGCGGACGGCTCGAGAGGGCCGGCCGGCACTGAATCGGATCGCGTGATTCCGCGCATCGGGAAGACCGGGCCTCGAGATCACATCCCCGGGAAGCCGCCCTTGCCCCGCATCGCCTCCATCTGGCGCATCATCTTCTTCCCGCCGCCGCCCTTCATCATCTTCATCATCTTCATCATCTTCTGCATCTGCTGGAACTGCTTCACGACCTGGTTGACATCGGCAATCTTCACCCCCGCCCCCTTGGCGATTCGCTGCCTGCGGCTCCCATTCAGCACCTCGGGTTTGCGGCGCTCCTGGATCGTC
>Ga0302326_10001576_pt1 | contig 57680 bp, 46 predicted proteins | sample Palsa_T0_3_FD_202264 | JGI IMG/M metagenome (GOLD analysis project Ga0302326, IMG submission 202264) | Peat permafrost microbial communities from Stordalen Mire near Abisko, Sweden - Palsa_T0_3 | ecosystem: Environmental > Terrestrial > Soil > Palsa > Peat permafrost | place: Sweden: Abisko...
TGAAGGCAGGTCAGACCAAGGTCTGACCTGCCCTTATCCATGCTGGAGCACTGCCGCCTTACGCTTCAGGGTGATCACCGCCACCTCAGGCCATATCCCGATCCGCCCTTTTAAGCCCAGGAAACCAAATCCCCGGTTCACGTAAAGAAAGCGCCCTTTGTCCCGGTAAAGCCCGGCCCATTGCTTGTATACATATTTGATAGGACTCCACTTAAAGCCAAACAACTCGATGCCGAATTGCATGCCATGCGTATGCCCTGACAGGGTTAGGTGGATATGCTGGTGGTGATCGAACGTCACGGCTTCCCAGTGGCTGGGATCATGCGACATCAGGATCTTAAACGCATCATCGGCCACGTCCGACGCAGCCTTCTTTAAGTCGCCATATTTATGGAAGCCGCCCTTGCCCCAATTCTCGACGCCTAATAGCGTAATGGACTGGCCACCCTTTTGAAGGGTGATTGCCTCATCCAACAGCAGGCGAAAGCCGATCTCAGTGTGTACCTGTTTCAACCGGTTCAGGTTAGCGAGTTTAGCCTCGGGCGTCGCCCATTGCATGTAATCGCCATAATCATGATTCCCCAGCACCGAAAATTTTCCCATGGGTGCTTTCAACTCCGCAAAAGCGGATATCCATCTATCCATTTCAGATGCGCGGTTATTGACCAGGTCACCTGTGAACAGAATGACGTCGCTTTGCTGGGCGTTGACCAGGTCCAGCCCTTTTTGCACCCCGGCGGCATTGGTAAAGCTGCCTGAATGAACATCCGTTATCTGGGTGATGGTGAACCCATCAAACCCTTCGGGCAGGTCCGGGAAGAAGATCGTTTCGCGTCTTACCCGGTAAAAATGCCGCCCGCGCGTAATACCGAACAGCACGATGAGAAACAGTACGGCCGCCGTGCCCAGCGTCAGCTCGCTGACCCAGAGCGCCCTCGGCGGAAACCCGCGAAACAGCCGGGTAATATCTTCCACCAGCAAAAATGGCAGCGAAAACAAACGGGGAATGAATGCCAACAGCATAAGTCCCATCAGCCAGCCGATCAGCGTTTGCTGCAGGCGTGAGCCGCGTGGCACAAAGATCACAGCGACTATACCGCTCATTATCACCAGGTCGATGAGCCAGTATATCCATACAATCGTACCGGAATGTACAAGGCCTTGCACGGCCTGATAAAAATAGAGATCGGTCCCAAGCCAGAGGAGGATGATCAGCAGGAGTCTTTTTGCCATTTATAAAGGTAGACGATCGAAAGCCGAAAATATGCTAAAAATAACAAGAAAAACTATCATTATTTTTTCCTAATGCAGCGGGGGTTGAGGCGTGAGGGCCTGCCCGCCTGGCATCGCCACATAGCCTAACGCGGCGATGTCGGCAGGGTCTTTTACGCCGTGGGTCTTGCCTGCCGTCAGGACATAGATGCTGTCGGCAATGCCTACCACGTGATGGTACAAATGGTCGGTGATGAGGAAACCCTTGCGTTTTTTTTCTTCGAGCAACAATTCGGTAACCCTCTCGATCTGTATCGGCATCAGATGCGTAAAGGGCTCATCCAGCATAGCGAAAGGACCAGGCGTGCAAATGATCAGATACGTCTCCACGAAACGGGCCTCTCCACCCGACAATTCCTTTAATTTGAGGTGGTGCCAGCCCTGGAATTCCGGAAAGCGTTTTTCGAAATCCGCATAGTCAACCCGGAAATCGTCGAAGAGCCGCTTCAATCTCAGCGAACCAGGGATAAAATCGGACTGCGGCAGATAACTCAAATTCCGATGGCTCCCAAAAGCCGCCTTCATCAGCCTCGATTTGCCAGAACCGTTACGACCCAGCAGACCCGTGATCCTGCCGATCGAAACAGTGAGCCCGTCCAGGTGGAGTTCGGTGGTCATGTGACGGGATTTATTCGGGTGAGTAGTAAAATATACAAGGCGATGTCAAAAGCGAATGTCGCCGACCATAGCATCCATTTCGTTATTCGCAGATTCCGGTAATAATAAAATTGATCCTGTTTATAACTGTTGATAAAGAAATAGATCGCCAACAGCGTAAGCAGCTTGAAACAGATCAGCGTATCCCAGATGCGGTCGCCATATTCCCAATACAAAATAAGGCAAACGCCCGTGATCAGGCAACTAGCAAAGCAGAAGCTGCTGTAAAAAGTCCAAAGAAGCCGGATGGTCCTGGAGAACTTCAATCGGAGATTTTGTTTACTGAATATACGAAAAAAATAATAGCTTCATTCTGGCATTACATTAGCGGCAAATTGACAAACTAACCGGCATGCTGAAAAACTACTGGCTGATCGCCTGGCGCACCATCGTCCGCAACAAACTCCACACAACTATTAATATCCTTGGTCTGGCGCTGGGCATTTGCGGCTGCCTTGTGCTTTACCTGATCACCGATTACGAGTTTAGTTTTGACCGGCACCGGCCCGACCGAGACCGCATCTACCGGATCGTCGGGAACAGGACGGCGCCAGACGGGGGGGAAGGATTTTTGAACAGTCCCAACGATGACATCGCCGGATTTCAAACGCAGATCCCCGGTTTTGAATCGTCCGCCGGGTTGTTCGGCTACCAGGGCAAGATCAGTGTCCCGCAGTCCGGTCAACCGGCCAGGAATTCGAGAACCATATTGCGGGCTCCCTGTACCAGGCCAGCGCCGTTTTTACCTGGCCCAGCTTTTTTTCCATATTCTCCTACCAGTGGCTGGCGGGCGATGCGCGCACCTTGGATGCGCCAAACAATCTCGTGTTGACCGAGAGCAGGGCGAGACTTTATTTTGGCGACCTGCCGCCTGCCGACATGCTCGGCAAGACGGTGGTCTATGATGATTCGCTGATCGTCCATGTTTCCGGCATCGTACGGGACTATCCGGAAAATACGGACCTCGGGTACACCGATTTTCTCTCCATCACGACGGCCACCAATAGTTTCATGAAGCAGCGTATTCCCCATCCTGACTGGACAAGCTGAGCCCACACCGGAGCATGGCTTTTATAAAGCTGGACAAAAGCGTGCGCCCGGAGCAGGTCAATGCGGAATTTGTCAATTATATAAAGGACCACGTCAAATTGCGCAGGAAAGGCACCAAACTGACCTATTTTCTGCAACCGTTGAGCAACCTGCATTTCACACCTGATTTTCATCGCGGCGATGACGGGGACGGATGGCGTAAGCCCTATATGCCTACCGTGTATGCCATGATGGGCGTGGCCGTGTTTATCTTGCTTATCGCCGTCGTTAACTTCATCAACCTCTCGACGGCCCTATCCATGAGCAGGGCCAAAGAAGTAGGTATCCGGAAGGTCATGGGCGGCCGCAAATCGAATATCCGCTTTCAGTTCCTGACCGAAACTTTTATCGTGACGGTTTTTTCGGTCAGTCTTGCCATGCTGCTGGTGCGCCCCGTACTCTCCCTATTCCGCGATTATGTGCCTGAGGGCGTTCATTTTCATCCATTGAACCCCGCTACGCTCGGATTCCTTGCAGCATTAACCCTTTTCACTACGCTATTGGCCGGTTTCTATCCGGCCCTTGTCCTCTCCGGCTATATTCCTGTCCTAAGCCTGAAAGGAAAAGTTTCGGCAGGCAGTAAGGGCGGTCTCAACCTGCGCCGCGCTCTTATCGTCTTCCAGTTTGCGATCTCTTTATTGTTCATCACCGGCTCCCTCGTCATCGGCAAACAGATCGCCTTTATGCACCATGCCGACAAAGGATTTAATACGGACCGCGTGCTCAGCCTTTGGGACTGGTCTGATCCGCCGCAAAAGCTGGCGACCTTTGCCAACTCCATCCGGAACATCCCGGGAGTGGAGAAGGTGATCCTGGAGGGCACGCCGCCCATGGGCTATGCGCAGAACATTGAAATGTATGCCCCGAAGCCAGACCCCAACGACCTGCACGCGGTATCGGCACATATGGGCAACGAAGACTATATCCCTTTTTACGGGATGAGACTAGTGGCCGGAAGAAATGTTTTTCCCAGCGATAGTCTGCGGGAGTTGGTGATCAACGAAACGATGTCGAAGCTCATGGGCTATAAGACTCCACAGGAAGCGCTGGGCAAGCTGCTCTATGGGACAAGCTCACAGGGCGGTATCGCCAAAGGCTATCCGGTCGTCGGCGTGATAGCCGATTTTCATGTCTCCTCGTTTCACGAAGCCATCCCGCCGGCTGTAAAGCAGTTTCCGGACAAGCTCTTCCAATCCGCTTTCCTGGATGAGTCCATCGCCTGGCTTTTCGAACAGGAGAAAAACACCGCCTGGCTTGTCAATATGGCTATGGGTGTCACCATCTTTATTTCCTGTATGGGTCTTTTTGGCCTGGGTCTGTTCACCACCCGTCGCAGGAGCAAGGAGATCAGCATCCGGAAGATTATGGGCGCCAGCGTCACAGCCATCACGACACTGCTCAGCAAGGACTTCACATGGTTGGTGGGATGGGCTTTTTGCATTGCCACACCATTGGCCTGGTGGGCGACCAACCGCTGGCTGCAAGACTTCGCCTACCGCACCAGCCTGAGCTGGTGGGTCTTCGCGGCGGCGGGCGTATCGGCATTGTTCATCGCCATGCTCACCGTCGGCTTCCAGGCCGCGCGTGCGGCCATGGTCAATCCGATAGAAAACCTGCGGAACGAGTGAGCCCGGGCTCACTCTCATAAACACGAACCTATCGTAAGGCTGCACAGATTCTGTAGATACCCTGTATTTTGTGTAAATTCTCTATTACCAAACCGTTACGGAATCGTAAAGCTTTGTTGAGCAACATTATCGAAGCCGGTTTTCCCGAAATCTTTGCACAAAGAAATAAATCAAAACTTTATGCAAATGAGATCCAAGGCCTGCGCATACAGGGTGCTACTTTCATTCCTGCTCTTGCTCGTGATCGTCCCGGCCTTTGCCCAGACCATCAAAGGAAAGGTCTTCGACAGCCACACTGGTGAGCCGCTGGTGGGCGCCAACGTAGTACTCCAGCAAACGCATTATACGACGACCGTCCAGTTGGATGGTTCTTTTACTTTCAAGCATATTCCGGCGGGCAAATACGCTTTGGTCGTCTCCACGATCGGCTACCTGCCCTCGAAACCCGTAGAAGTGGCAACTACCGATGGGCGGGACATCACCGACCTCAGCTTCGCCATGACACCGACCGCCACCACCATGCAGGAGGTACAGGTCACCACCGCCGGCGGCGCCGGCTCGGACAACCACGCCCGACGCCTGGAACAGAATGCCGTCATGGTCGAAAACCTGCTCAGCGCCCGCACGATCGAGCTCTCGCCCGATATCACGGTGGCCAACGCCATCCAACGCGTGAGCGGCGTCACCATCGCCAGGGACAATACCGGCGACGGCCGCTATGCCATCATTCGCGGCATGGACCAACGCTATAACAGTACCTTGGTAAACGGCATAAAGATCCCCAGCCCCGACGACAAATACCGCTTCGTTCCGATGAACATCTTCCCCTCGGAGATGCTCGAACGCCTCGAGGTCATCAAGGCACTTACGCCAAGTATGGAAGGCGATGCGATCGGCGGTACGATGAACCTGGTCATGAAGAGCGCGCCCGATCATTTCCTGTTTACGGCCAACGCCTCCGGCGGGTACTCCACGATCTTTTCCAGCAGACCTTTCACGGCTTTTCCGCATTCCGGGATCAACAAGCAATCCCCCGCGGAGATCCATGGCAACACATACGCCGCAAGCCCTTCCGATTTCACGACCAGCAACCTCGATTTCTACAACAAGGCAAATCCCGTCAACAGCCTCTTCGGCGTAACGGTCGGCGATCGTTTCGCAGGCGGCCGATTAGGTATCATCATCTCGGGCGCGTATCAGAATCTCTATAAAGGCACGATCTCGGACCGCCTCGTCCCCGATGCGCAACCGCTACCCAGCCCCGCCGCCAATACCCTGAACCCTTCCGACTCCTACGTCCGGCAGTTCAACACCCAGACGCAGCGGGTAGGCCTCCAGAATAAGATCGACTATGTGATCAACAAGAAGAATCGCATCTCGTTGTTTAACCTCTATGTCCACCAGAGTCAATTCGAGTCGAGGTTCACGCCGGACAGCAGCACGGCCGGCCTTAACAGCACCGCCACCCAAACCCTCGTGAGCCCGGAATACCGTAGCACCTGGCAGATCCAGAATATCTACAATGGTACGCTCCAGGGCGACCATATATTGAGCGACAGGGTAAAATTGAATTGGAGCGGCGTTTACTCCGTCGCTAAACAGGAACTTCCCGACCAGGCCACCTATACCTGGAACGAGGTGGTTTATTATAACGGAAAAGGCCAGATCGACAGCATCACCAACAAAGTCCCCGTCGGCACTTCCAACGTGGTCACTCACCGCTGGCAGCACAACAAGGACCAGGACCTGGCCGGCTACGGCAACCTCACCTATAGCCCCCATATCTTTGGCCGGGATGTGGAATTCACGACCGGCGGTCTTTACCGGTACAAGACCCGGAACGACTATAACAACGAATATGCCTTACAGGCGAATGTCACGGGCAACCCGGATTTCACGAACATCGGTTCTGTGCCCCTTTATTTTCAGGCCACCGGTCAGAACCAGGGTATCAACACCGCGGATAACGCCAACACCTACACGGCGCATGAAAAGGTCGCCGCGGGTTATATCCAGGCCAAATTCCTGACCATCCAGGCCCTGCAGGTGCTCGGCGGCGTACGCGTAGAGAACACGCAGGACGACTATACTACGGCCCTGCCGCCTACAAGCACGCAAGGCGCTTATGGTACCATCCACTATACGGACGTACTTCCCAGCGCCCATTTGAAATACATGCTGACGTACAACCAGAATATCCGCCTCTCGTACTTTAAAGCGATCAGCCGCCCCGGCTTCGGCGACCTCGTACCGATAACCGACAATTCGAACAATGAGTTCACCTTCCTGGGCAACCCCTACCTGAAACACACACGCGCCGACAACCTGGACCTGCGCTATGAACTCTTCCCCAAGCTGACCGACGAATTGCTGGTCGGCGCCTTCTACAAAAAGCTGGAAGATCCCATCGAATATTTCGTGACCAACCTGAACGGCCCCAGCTCGCTCTATATCAAGCCGCAAAACACGAGCATGGCGACCAACTTCGGCTTCGAAGGCGTCTTCACCAAGTTCTTCGGCATGTTCGGCGTCTCGGCCAACTATACCTATACGCACTCCAGGGTCACGACCTCCAAATTGCTGTATACCTTCGTGGAAGGCGTCGGCAACCAGACGCTTGTTGTCAACCAAAGCCGACCGCTCCAGGGCCAGGCCGACAATGTCGGCAATGTCTCCTTGCTGTTCAAGGATCAGAAGATCGGCCTGGACGTACAACTGGCCTTTGCCTACACAGGGTCCCGGATCGCCCAGGTCTCACCCTATGCCAACCTGGATATCTGGCAGAAACCCTTTACCCAGCTGGACCTGTCGCTGGAGAAGCGCATCACCCACCACTTTGTCTTCTTCGGAAAGATCAACAACCTGACCGATGCGCCAAACAAGGAATACATCAAATTCCCCTATAGATCCGTCAACGCAAACCTCCCTCCCGGCTACCAGATCCCCTTCCAGGATGCGGGCAGCAATTATACTGTCGCAGAGAAAGATATCTACAAACTCAGCTTCCTGGGCGGTATCCGGTACAAATTTTAAACCTACTACAACAACATTTTTATGAACAGAATAAAATTTTCCCTCTTCCTTATTTTTGGCAGCTATCTCTTTTCCGGCTGTAACAAATGGGCGCAGGATAAATCGAATATCTATGTCTATCAGGCCCCGCCGCCCCCCGGTGGCGCCATCCCTGCCAATACACCGCTTTGCGGCTCCATCAAAGGGGTCATGACCACCGGTAACACCTACACGCTTGGCTGTACGATCAACGTACCCACAGGCGACACCCTCATCCTCGAAGCAGGCGTCACAGTGAATGCCAACGTGAATTCGGGTATCATCGTACACGGCACCTTGATCAGCCTGGGCACCCAGACGCAGCCCAACATATTCACCGTCCCCGGCGTCACCAAGAACAACACCCCGAACCTGCCCATCACCCAGGACTCCGCACATATCGGGCTATGGAAAGGCATCATGTGCGATACCTCCTGCAAGGCACTGATCCTCAAATGGACGCATATCGATTTTGCGGGCGCCGCCTATGGTAATGTGGACGGTCCGGCCGTCGAGCAGAGCTCGGGCACCTCCTACAATATACTCTTCCAGAATCCCAACGGTTATTTTATCATGGAAGACTCCTGGGTATATGGCGGTACGGACGATTGCATGCGCATCAGCGACGGCAAGATCCATGTGTTCCGGAACACCTTCGAGAAATGCGGCGGCAGCGGTGGCGACTGTGTGAACAGCAAGGGCGGCACCGTCGGTACGGTAGCCTATAATCTCTTTATCGGTACGGCTTACAACGGACAAAAGGCCTCCAACAAAGGCCAGCCCGTTGGCGCACCCGAGACGAATATCGTGATGTACAACTCTACCTTCGTGAATGGTGGCACGCAGATCGTGGTAGGTCAACGCGCCGGGGGCATCGACTATGAGCAGGGCGCCGAAGGGGCTTTCTTCAACAATGCCTTTATTAATTGCCGGGTAGGTTATCGTGTGGTCAACAATCCGGTCGCGGACACGGCCCATCTCACCTATGGCAACAACTATCAGTGGGCGGATTCGCTGATCATTGCCAACCAATTCTTTACCTTTGGGGGAGTTTGCACAAAACCCATGCCCACCGATATCCCCACCCCATCCCTCTACCTGCCTGCTGATTTCTACTACCCCGATCCCCAGGCCGGCGCCTATGACGGCACGCCCGTGGTGCAATATGACAACCCGCTGTTTGTCAATTATCCGTTACCGGTGCAAGGCCAGCCCTTGTTCGCCTATACTGCCGTAGGATCATTTAACTTCCGTCTTTCCCCGAACTCGCCGCTGATCGGCAAGGGAAATACGAGCATCGCTCCGCTGACCGTCGTGCCGATCGATCCTATTTATGGTGCAACCGCCGTTACACCTCCCGGCGCCGATCTGGGCTGTTACCAGTTCAACGGCACCGGTAATCAACATTAATGAATAGTATGAAGTGTTTGTTTTTCGCGTCAGTCGTTTTTGTCATTCTTACCTCCTGTTCGTCTGGAGGGGCCCGAACTCCGGGCGACGGACTTACAGTGGTTTTGTTTCGTCATGGCGAAAAGCCAAAGAAAGGCGATAACCTGAACTGCCAGGGTTTGAACCGAAGCCGTGCGCTACCGGGGGTACTGTATGCGCGTTTCGGGCTGCCGGAAGCGATCTATGTTCCTACGCTGGGGATGGGCGATAATACCCTCCATAGCCGGATGTTCCAGACCGTGATACCTTTTGCAGCGAAATACAATCTGCAGGTGACGACTAAGTTCGGCGAGGATGATTCCGGTGACATGGCGAAGGAGGTGATGCAAAGAAAAGGGATGGTCTTGATCGTTTGGGAGCACAAGCGGATCCCGGATATCGCCCGTGCACTGGGTATCCGCGATACCGATCTTCATTGGCCGGATGAGGACTATGATAGTTTGTGGATCATTACTTTTCAAAATGGGACGGCGCACCTCGAGCGTTCGGCTGAGGGACTGAATCCCGCGGAGGCCTGTCCTTTTTAGACGAGGTTCCTTATCACCCCTCCGACCTCAGGCTGTTTATTGGATTGGCCGAGGCCGCGCGAATGGTTTGATGGCTCACCGTCAGCACGGTGATGAACAGTGCGCCCACTCCTGCCGACAAAAAGATCCACCAGGACAGGGGTGTATGATAGGTAAAATGCAGAAGCCAGGCATGGAGTAAAAGTCCTGTCAGCGGCGCGGCGATCAATCCCGCTACCAGTACGAGCAGCACAAACTCCGCGGACAACAGCCGCCAAAGCCTGAAGACGGATGCCCCGAGCACCTTGCGGATGCCTATCTCGCGGGTTCGTTGTTCGGCAACAAAGGATACCAGTCCGAAGAGGCCCATGCAGGAAATGAGGATGGCCAGCACGGCAAAGACCGAAGTAAGCCGGCCGGTCCTTTCCTCGTCCACGAATTTGGTGCCGTAGCTGGTGTCCACGAAATCGTAGCTGAAAATAGTTTCGGGATCGTAGCGCATCATCACCGGCTTTATCCTGGTCAGGGCATCCTGGATGTTTAGTGCGGGATCGATCCTTACTACCAGTGTATGGATCCTTGAATCAGCATTTACCGTGAAGATGGTTGGCAGTACTGCGCTGTAAGGGGATTCCATGACCATGTCGCGGATGACGCCGATGATGGGGCGTTCGGCGTCGTGGATGCGCATCGATTTTCCCACCGGGTTTTTCAGGCCCATGTAGTTTACCGCCGCTTCATTCAGGATAATGGCGCCGCTGTCCGTGGCAAATGTTCTGCTAAAGTCCCGGCCTTCTTTTATCGTCCAGCCGATCGTCTTTCCGAATTCATGACTGACAAACAGCGTGCCGAGCACCGGAATGAAACGCGGGTCCCTTCCTTCCCAGTCGTAGCCGAGCATGCTATTGCGGACTTCCGTAGTGGGGCTTGAGGACTCGGCGATCTCCCGGACTGCCCCGGTTTTTATGAGATCTGCGCGTAGGGCATCAAATCGTTCAAGCAGGTCCGGCATCCCCGGTTCTATCGTGATCAGCCCGGCGGGCGAATAGCCCACGGGTCTGTTCTTTGCAAATTGTACCTGGCGGTAGATGGTAATAACGGCGATGATCAGCGAGATGGAGATCGTAAACTGGACGGTCACCAACACCCGTCGCGCCAGGGATGCAAAGTTGCCGATCCGCAGCCGGCCTTTCAGGACCTCGATGGCCTGGAATCCCGAGAGATAAAAAGCAGGATAGCTGCCGGACACAAAACCCGTGAAGCACGAGAAACTCAGGACGAGTAACCAGAACCGGTAGCTGGAATAGGGGATACTCAGTTCCTTTCCGTCGAGCCGGTTGAACCAGGGGATGGTTAGTTGAGCAAGTAAAACCGCCGCCATTGTCGCCTGGAAAGTTATCAGCAGCGCCTCACCCAGGAATTGAGCGGCTAGGCTGCCCCGAGAGGAGCCCAGTACTTTGCGCACACCCGTTTCACGCGCCCTTTTTGCACTACGGGCGGTGCTCAGGTTGATAAAGTTGATACAGGCGAGCAAGAGCACAAAAAAGGCGATGGTACCGCAAAGCCACACCTGTTGGAGTCTGCCGCCGGTCATATGCCCGTTCTCGGACCGGTCGTAAAGACGCCAGCGGTCCATCGGGTAGATCTGCAATTCTTCCCAGCCGTTCTGGGATTTTGTCAGAGCCCTGATCCTGGCCGAGACCTGATCGGCATCGGCGTGAGGGGCCAGTTGAACGAAGAGCTGGAAATGATGGTTGCTCCAATTATCCGCGAGCTGTTTGCCCGGGTTGTCGTTATTTTCCCAGGGTAGCAGGAAACCATAGCCGTATAAGGAACTGTTTGGAGGCAGGTCTTTATAGACGCCGCCTATTTTTAGTGTTGTCCCATTCCCGAGCCGGATAACCTTGCCGATGGCAGGTGTTGAGCCAAATAGCGCCTTGGCGAGACCTGCGCTCAATAACATTGATGCGGGATCTTTCAGCGCATTCGCAGTCCCCTCGATCAGATCTAAGGAAAACATGACCGGGAAATCGGCCTGAACCCAGGCGCCCGAGCCGCCGATCTTTTTGTCACCGTTTGCAAGCGTTTGGCCCGTAGCCGACAAAAGCGAAAGGCGGGTAAAGTCCGCCGGATATTGATCCTTCAGTGCCGCGGCTACGGGCACCGACGAGGTCGGGGAGGCGCCGACCGTACCATTGAAATTCGTTACGCTGAGGATCTGGGCAAGTCGCTCATGATTGGTATGGATATGGTCAAAGTTCAGTTCATCCCAAACCCAAAGTCCGGCGAGAAGGGCAACGGCCATTCCCAACGAAAGGCCGAGTATATTGATCGCTGTATTGGTCCTGGCCTTTATCAAATGCCGGAAGGCCAATTTGACATAACTGTAGAACATAACCTTCAATATACGCATTTTTTTGTTCGCTATCCGCCCGGCCCACCCGGCCCTCACCAACCTCCGCCCGGCCCTCACCGACCTCCGTCGGCAGCCGGCCCCGCCCGACCCTCATCAGTATCCGCCGACCCTCTTCCCCTCGGACCCTCCCTCCGGACCCGTCGCGCCCCTCTGCCTTGGGCGCCTGTCCGGCTTCCGCCCGTCCGAGTTCCGCCCCCCGACTATGGCTGCGCCTCGAACCAGGCGATATTCTCCTGTTTCTTTTTGTTGAGCAGGGCCTGACAGTAATCAGTGAAGAAAACGTGCTGTCGCAGGAAGGCCAGGGTTTTTTGTTTCCAATTGTCGGCGGTCATATCCCCGAATCGCAGCGTCATTTCCTTGCGGACAAGCGGGTCCGTTTGGCGAAAAAGATCGGTGCCGAGATGATAAGTGTCTGCGTCGCAGATGATTTGTTGTAATAAGTCGGTAGGATGGCTTGGGAATTTTGTGGCAAGGATGCAGCCGCGGATGGCGGGCACGAGGCCGGTGTTGCCCGAAGCCGGGCCAGGGTTGGCGGGTGACAGATCGCCGCCGCAGGTACTCAGCCATTGCTCCATGATACGGGCGCCCCTTTCTTCATGCCCCCGCATCTCCCCATACAAATGTCCGATATCATGGAACCAGGCGGCGGTAGTCGCGATAAAGCGGTCGGTGGCGTTTAACAGATAATGGTTGGCCATCTCTTCGGCGTGGGAAACGACGTTCCGGGTATGCTGCAAATTGTGATAGGGGTAGACGGCAGAATTGGGTGATTCAAATGATCTTATCACATACTCCGCTACTTGCAGCTGTAATATATTGAGCTCCGCATCCTGCACGCACTGAATTTCTGGCAAAATTTTGGATAAATCCTGTAGAATAGGACCAAATCGTTGATATAGCCAACACTTTCAGGCTTTTTTACCGTGGATCATCCTACTTACCAGTCCTTTCTGCTTGCCGAGATCGGCCAGGATGACCCCCGCCAGGTGGATCAGCACGAAACCGTAGATGACCCATTGCAGAAATCCATGGATTTGTTTGATGGAGGAGCGCCAGGCCCGCAGGAAGGGGATATCCTCGAATGCCAGCCCAAGCCCCGTCAGCGCCATCAGCAAAAGCGCAAGATAGAAGATGATGTAGATGCGCTTCACCTGTATGAACTGCTGCACTTCCATTCTCGTCTGCCGGTCGGCCGGTTGTAGACCGAGCGCCTTTTTCAATTGCACGCCCAATCTTTCGGGTCGGGGCCCGGTCAACTCAATGATGATGCGTATAAGCACCAGCAGGCTGATGCCGAACCCCAACCATTTATGAATATCCCATAATTTGTCGCTATAGGCATGCGCCACTGCCCTGGCTTGGTCGGCGTTGACGACGGCCCCTTTGGCCTGCAATTCATCCCTGACCATGGCGACAGTATTCCGCGTGCGGAAAACGGTGGAGGCCAGGAGCACGGTGACGAAACTCGCGGAGACAAAAAGGAACAGGCTCCAATGCCATATCCGGATCGCGGCGCTATGCGGCCCGTCAAATCCCGGAACCGTTCCAGCGTCGTTGTCGTTGTCGAAGTTGCGGCCGGCGTCGCCGTCGGTTTTGACTTTTGTTCCTGCAGTTGCTGTCATGCGCGCATTCTTTGCCGGAAATATAGAATATTCTCGCCAAACTTGAGGTCACAAATTGTGACCTCAAGTTTGCAGGCCCAGGTGGTCGCAATTTGCGACCACCTCAGACGATTGGAGGACGCAAAATGCGACCTCCAATTCTGTGAAAAAGTTCTCCCGATTTTGGCTGGCGGAATAAATAATTTTGCTAAGGAGTCGCAATTTGCGACCCCTTCAAACCTATGTTATGGCTGAGGTGAAAAATGAAGTAGTTGTGTCTGACGAGATCGTAATAAGTAAAATCTATTATATCCGGGATAGCAAGGTGATGCTGGACAGAGACCTTGCGGAATTGTATGGAGTACAACCAAAAAGATTGCGCGAACAAGTCAAGCGCAATATTGATCGCTTTCCCGAAAAATTTATGTTCCAACTAACTGAAGAAGAGGTAGATAGCATGGTATCGCAAATTGCGATACCATCTAAGCAGCATTTGGGCGGCCATTTGCCTTACGCCTTTACTGAACACGGGGTGTTAATGTTGGCTAATGTCTTGCGCAGCAAAACGGCGATGCGGGTAAGCGTGCGGATCATTGAAATTTTCGTGAAGATGCGAGAAATGCTATCCACACACGCGGATATTTTGTTAAAACTTGAACAGCTGGAACGAAAAGTAGATGGCCACGACGAAAATATACAAGTCATTTTCGCCTATCTCAAAAAACTACTCAACCCTCCTCAGGAACCCAGACCCCGTATAGGCTTCCGAAGAAAAGACGAGCGCGAGTAGCGTTGTTCACAGTATCAACACAAAAGTCCCTGCGACAATCAGCAACCCACCGGCAATGGTCTTCCCATCCAGCGGCTCCTTCAGCAAAACAGCGGAAAGCACGATAGCGAGCGCAACACTCAGCTTGTCGATCGGCGCTACTTTGCTCACCGGCCCGGTGGACAAAGCCCGGAAATAGAAGATCCACGACAAACCTGTAGCAACCCCCGACAAGCACAAAAAAAGCAGGTTCTGCCGGGTCAGCGTTCTGATCCCTCGCAGCTCGCCGCTAAAAGCAACAATACCCCAGGCTAATAAAACGATAACGACGGTACGTATCGCCGTCGCCAGGTTGGAGTTGACGCCTTTTAAACCGATCTTGGCCAGTATGGCCGTCAACGCCGCAAAAAGGGCGGACAAGAGCGCAAAATATTTCCACATGAATGTAAAATTATAATTTCTTTACCCGCATATTCCGGAACCGTACTACGTCGCCGTGGCCGAGAAAACCCAGGTGACCCGATGGACGGAAGAGGCCGGGATGGTCTTTGTTGTCCAGTGTCCCATTTTTGAGCGCTTCTTTGATATCACCATCCAGGATCACCGTCCCATTCAAAATTACTTTTATCTTATTTCCTTTGGCGATGATCTCTTCCTTGTTCCATTCGCCGGTCGGCAGAAGGAAACCGCGCTTTGCAGGTATGATGCCGTAAACGGAACCGTGATATTGACGGGGATCTAGGTTCTTATACTGTGGCGCTTCGTTGTCAAGCACCTGGATCTCCATACCTACATAGGCCGCATCACCCTCCAGCGGGGCCCGGATACCGATGCCATTGTTTGCGCCGGGCGTCAGCTGAAATTCGAAGCGGTAATCAAAATTGGAAAATTCTGCCGTAGTATACAGGTTTCCACCGCCGCCCAGTTCGGGGGCGACTTCCACGACGCCATCCCTGACGGGATAACCGACCGTGTTGCCTGTCCACTGGTCAAGATCGAGCCCATCAAACAAAGACACGAAGCCCTCCTTTTTTTCGGCGTCACTCAATACCAAGGGCTCGCTCACGGGCAACTCCCGCAACCAGATATTCCTGTAAGCAACATACGTGCCATGCGCCTGTAGTTCGATCTGCTCCTTCGCAAAGATCGGAATACTACGGTCCCAGTAATTTTCGAGCGTGATATTATCCGTGACCAAAACACCATTTAGCCAAACCGTTACTTTTTCGCCCTTCATGATGATATGGAAACGGTTCCATTCGCCGATCTTGTTGTCCGCAACGACCAGGGGCTTGCTCTCGTATTTTTGATTGTTGTACAGCCCGCCCGATCCCACCTGTGCGCCGACCTCCCTCCTGCTCGTGTCCCAGATCTGCACTTGAGGGCTACCCCTTAAATAAATTCCGGCGTCCCCTTTCTCCGTGATCTTCCAGTCGACATACATTTCGATGTCGCCATATTTTTTTGTCGTGCAAAGATTCTCGCCATGACCGGTGAAGATCAGGAGCCCATCCTTCACGATCCAATCTCCCTTCGTTTTTTCATCGGCGGCTTTCTGGGCGGCAGCGAGCTCAGCGTCACTCATCTTTGACCTGGTGACCGGATTACCTACGAGTGCTTTCCAGCCGTCGAGGTCGACGCCGTTGAAAAGGCTTACAAAGCCATGATCATACGGCATTTTCAACAGGCGTGCCTGTAGTTTGGCAGTCAGGATGGCGCTATCTTCTCCTTTGATCAGGGGCAGGGCCTTCTCCAATGCGGCGCGAGCGGCTGGTCCTTTGATGGTTTCATCTGCGAGGGCCAAACGGGTGACGATCAACGCGGCGTCCTTATTAACGGCTTCATCATACAAGGATTTGCTCACCAGCATAAAACTGCTGAAACCCGGAATGCCTGCGGCTTTTGCCAGTATCCGCCTTTTCTCGATAGGGTTTTGCGCAAGCGCCATCTTATCTTCCAGCGATAATAATTGCTGCTCGCCATTCAATGCCGACACCGATTCCGGGTCATATACGGGCAACACAGGCAGCCCATTATTCTGCTGGTCGATCACCGCCTTGTCCGCGAGGAGGTTCAGTTGTCGCTGTATAAAGCTCTGCGCATACTCCGATTTGCCGTAACCGGCATATTTTTTTAACAACGCCACCGCCTGGTCATGCTTACCCACATCTAAAGCCGCGGCATTGATATAGGCACTCAATGCATAGGTGGCTTTTACCTTCAGAGAATCGTCATCCAGTAATTTAAAAGCCGATTTCCACTCGGACTTATCCCAGGTGTTCATCATGGCGATGGCGGCGTCCACTTCCGGCCGGTGCTGATAGGGGAACAGCTGGATGGTCTCAACCACTTTGGCTTGCTGTGCACGCACTGCATCCACAAAAAAAACAGATACCATCAGAAGCAGCAAAAGATATTTTTTCATTAAAGTCACTTTAGGAGTTTTGGAGTAATCTAAATATGCCAGGGCCCGCGCATCGGCGGATTGATCATATAATTGGCCTCTGCGTCATCGATAAACAATTGACCAACTGGATCGAATTTCAACGGCCTGCCCAATTGCAGGGCGATCTTTCCCATATTGATAATGGTGCATGACCTGAATCCATTCATTTCATTCAATGCAAAAGGAGTTCTGTATTTGACCGAGTCCAGGAAATTAGTGACCTGCGGTTCGGGGTCTGGCATCATTGCCAACTTCTCCTTCAAGTTAGGAATATCGGATTTGAAGCCCGCGAATAACTTTCCCTTCGGCCCAACTATGTAAGCGGCATCGGGGTCCTTTGCTTCGCCGTCCAAAATGATCTTACAACCGTCTTCGTATGTGAAGGTGATTGTCCTGAATGTTCCCACTGCGTCCCAATTCTGTTGTTCGGCATCCGGTTCGACCAAAACCGGACTCGTATGGTCCTTACCCAGAAAATACTGGATAGGATCGATATAATGCTGCCCCATGTCGCCAAGACCGCCGCCATCATAATCCCAGTAGCCCCTGAAAGTCTGATGTACCCGATGAGGGTTATAGGGCTTGAACGGAGCGGGTCCGAGCCACCGGTCATAGTCTAACTCCTGCGGCACGGCTAAAGTCTCAAGCCGCGTCTTCCCTATCCAGTAGAATTTCCAGTCGAACCCCGTCGTCTTGCTCACCGTGACGGTCAACGGCCATCCGAGCAAACCCGAATCCACCAATTTCTTAATGGGTTTCACCGTCGTATTCATGCCATAAAAATTGTCTTCAAACCTGAACCAGGTATTCAACCGGAACATGCGTTTGTTTTGCCGGACGGCCTCAATCACGCGTTTGCCCTCCCCGATCGTCCTGGTCATAGGTTTTTCGCACCAGATGTCTTTGCCTGCTTTCGCAGCGTCAATGGCGATCAGCCCGTGCCAATGCGGCGGGGTAGCGATGTGTACGATGTCGACTTCCGGCAACGCGATCAATTCCTGGTGTTCATGAAAGATTTTTACGCCGCCGCCGATCATACCGGCTACTTCGGTCAAATGATTCTTGTCGACATCGCAAATGGCCACCACTCTCGTCCCGGCATAAGGGATGTGTCCACGACCCATGCCTCCAACGCCAATGATGCCTTTGGTCAACTGGTCGCTCGGCGCCAGGAATCCCCTGCCCAATACGTGCCGGGGAACAATAAAAAAGCCTGCGCCGATAGCGGCCGCGTTTTTGATGAAGCGGCGCCGGCTGTTGTTTTTGGGGGAATGCATGAAGATGGGTATTTGATTGTAACAGAAACCGTTGCATGGTCAATTTAGAAAGAAATGGCGAGAATTAGGAAAGTAATTTACCTCCAGGGGATACTAAGCAAATCCGATAACTTCCCGGCAGACCTGAGCAAACCCCGCATCGGTATATCGCAACGACCTGCCGCGCAAACACGAAATATCGTATTGCCTGCCGTGATTTGTATACTGCCGTTACAGAAAATTTTAATACGGGTGATATTGGCTATGTCCCAATGGGGGCGGGGCACTATATAAAAAATACCGGCACATCGGTTTGCCGCGTGTTGATCGGTTTCAATAGCGGACACTACCAGGCGATAGACCTTAGCGAATGGCTGGCCGGCAACCCCAAAGATGTGCTGGCCACAAACTTTGGTGTCGTAACCGGGCTCATAAATAAATGGCCACAGCGAAAACTTTTTGCCGTTCCGGATAGTATATCCATCAAAACAAGCTCATGAGCGACAAACAATTTATCGTGACACGGCAATCACCCGCCATCTGGCGCGTGACCTTCAATAACCCGCCGCTAAACATTTTCGGGGCAGAATCGATGGCGCAAGCCGCAGCAGTCGTCTCGGCAATAGAAGCCGACGAGCAATTAAAGGTCGTCATATTCGACAGCGCGGTCGATGGATTCTTTATGACCCATAGCGATTTCCAGGCAAAGATCGAGGACGTGATTAACCTCCCATCCGGGGCTACCGGTTTGCTGTCCTGGACGGATACCCTAGTCCGCATCAGCCGCGCCAAAGTCGTATCCATCGCCAAGATCCGAGGCCGGGCGACGGGCAACGGAAGCGAACTTGCCCTGGCCTGCGACATGCGTTTCGCCAGCCGGGAAAAAACGATCCTGGGGCATTTCGAAGTGGGCGCCGGCATAGTGCCCGGCGGAGGCCCTATGTCAAGACTGCCGAGACTCATTGGGCGCGGACGGGCGCTCGAAGTGCTATTAGGCGCAGATGACATCCCCGGCGATCTCGCGGAGCGCTATGGATACGTGAACCGGGCGCTTCCCGATGCCGAGCTCGACGCCTTTGTGGATGCATTGGCAAAACGGGTCGCATCTTTTGACAAACAGGCCATCACCGATACCAAGCGCTTCACCGATGTCGCCAGTTTGCCGCCTGACAGTGAAATGGGACCGCAGATGGTCGTTTGCCTGGCATCGATCGGACGGCCGGCGACGCAGGAGAGGATCAAGACCTTAATTTCGCAGGGGTTGCAGAAGCCGGGAGACGCCGAAACGCGATTGGGATATTATGTCGGCCAACTCGGGAATGTTTGAAAAAATGATGGAAGTACGCAACGAAAGACCGGAGACCGCAGTCTTATCGAGCAGATGACGACCCCGAAGATCATTATTTTACTTTTCTGCTGGACATTCTCTTTGCGGGGCCAGGCGCAAAAAATAGACCCGGGGCCAGACAGCTCCTATTACAAATCTTTTAGTGGGTCGGTGATCCCCCGGGTATTCTTTTCCCGAAACTACAGCCAGCTGAAATTCGATCCGCCAGGGTCGTTGCCGGTGATGAAATACCATGCCAATACGCCGCTTAACTTCGGTATAGGGGTGGCTTATAAGTTTATCTCTTTCAGCATCTCCAAGGGGCTCGGTTTCCTGCAATCGGACAGTAAGAAGGGAAGCACGAAATCATTTGATCTTCAGACGCATATCTACCGGAGAAAATGGGCCTTCGATGCACTGGCGCAGTTTTACCAGGGCTATTACCTCGGGCAGCCGAACCTTGGGGCGGCCAATGGCAGCGGCTATTATTTGCGACCAGACATGCGGCTTAGGATGGTGGGGATCACCGGCTATCGGATACTGAACGACAAACGGTTCTCGTACGGCTCCGTTCTCGGACAGGGCGGCTATCAACAGCGATCGGCTGGGTCATTTCTATTGGGTGGAAACGCGTTCTATACAGCCATTAACGCCGACAGCGCTTTTGCGCCCAACAAGATAGATTCCAATTTTAATAAAGATGATATTCGAAAGATGCATTTATTCCTGATCGGGGCTGGCGCCGGCTATGCCTATACCTTCGTTTACAAGCGGCATTTCTTCCTGCATGGCTCCGTGAATGCCAATGTAGACCTTAACTTTTCCCGGGAGATCGGAACTAATATAGGAAGCAATAAGGTCGATGTGTCCCACAACTTTATTTTCAGGTTTGGAACAGGGTATAATACTTACAGGTGGGGCCTCAGTCTGTTATGGTTTACGGGCGGGATCAATGCCCGGGGCGGGTATTCCGGATACGGCTATTCGCAGCAGACCGGCAGCTACCGGCTGGTCTACGTCTGGCGGATCCCGGTCAACCGTCATTTGAGGACGATGATGAACCCGGATTCATAGCTAAAAGCTTAATAAGTAGAATGATACGAATTGTACTAATTGTGGTATTAATTGTACGATCACCATCGGCCGGGATGGTTAGATTTGTTTGACTTCTTCCGATTCGGCCTGGAAAGAAAACAAAATAAGTATGCAGCCATTGATCCTGATAGTGGACGACGAGGAAATGATCCTGTCCGTCCTCGAGGTCACACTTGGTAATCGCTATTCCATCCTTAAAGCCCGTAGCGCGAAAGAAGCTTTGGACCTGTTGGAGCAGCATGCTGTACACCTGGTCATCTGCGATGTCATGATGCCGGTAATGGATGGATTTGCCTTATGCCGGCACATCAAGTCGAATATCGACTACTCACTGATCCCCGTGATAATGCTCACTGCCAGGAATACCATGGAGGCAAAAGTCACCGGACTGGAGTTGGGCGCCGATGCCTATGTTGAAAAGCCATTTTTAGAAGATTTTCTTCTCGCCCAAATTGCAAACCTGCTTTACAACAGGAATAAGGTGGCAGAGTATTTTACAAGACGGCCATCGGCAGAGGAAGGCACTATGGACGAAAGCAAAGAAGAAGTGCGATTCATGAAACAGCTTGACCGGACGATACGGGAAAACATGCAAGACCCTTCGCTCGATGTTCGGAAATTGGCTGAGAAGATGACCATGAGCCGGATCAGTTTGTATCGTAAAGTAAAAGCATATTCGCATTTGAGCCCGGCGGAAATGATCACGATCGCGCGTCTCAAAAAGGCGGCTGATCTAATGTCTGAGGGTGTATATCGCATTTATGAGATAGCGGACCTCGTAGGGTTTTCATCGCCGGGAAGTTTGACGAGGAATTTTTTACGTCAATTCAATATGACCCCTACGGCATATTTTAGAGCCCAGCACAGATCATCTGGTTAAGAGAGCTGTTTGGTCGCCCGGTCCCGAAAGAGCCGGCTGATCCACAGGTCAGGTCACCATCGGGAGATCGATAAAAAATTCGGATCCCCGACCCTCCTGGCTTACGAATCCGATTGTTCCACCGTGCGCCTCGACTATTTGTTTGGAGATAGAAAGGCCAAAACCAAAGGATCGTTCGCCTTCCGTGCCGGGCCGGCGACTTAATGTAAACGCATCGAACACCCGGTGTTGTTCGACGACGGGAATGCCGATGCCGTGGTCCTGGATGGTGATCCGGTAATATTGACCTTTTTCGGAAAGGGAAATGAGGATCTCATCTCCCTTGCAGCTGAATTTGATCGCATTGCCGATGAGGTTGTTCAACACCCGGCCGATCTTTCCGGCGTCCGCCAATATCAACCGCTTTTTGTTGGGCAGCATGGTATTGATCACCTGCGCTTTTTCGTCAGCATTGAATTGCATGAGCTGGGCACACTCCGCCACTAGTTGTTTCAAATCGAAAACGGTCTTGTTGACAAGGACACTGTCCCCATCAAAGTTTTCTTTCAACAATTCGTTGACGAGGTCGAGACAATTGGTGGCTCCATTTCGGATATAACCGAGCAATTCGGCTTGCTTATTTTCATCTTTTCCCAGGATCAGTCCGGACATCATTTTTATGCCGCCAATCGGGCTTCGCAGGTCATGCGCCACGACTTGCAGGATCCTGTCTTTTTCCTCAACCAGCCGCTTATGTCGCTTCAGGTTCTTTCGGATCAACAGGGTGAGTGTAACAGCCATAAAAAATAGCATGCCGCCGATGACCAGGGACATTTGCTGGATGGTATTGCTCTTTTGCAAAAGATCGATGGTGTACCTGGCTTCGACAAGCTGATAGACATTGTCTTCATTCGTGGTATATTGATACCGAACTTTTACGGCGATCGAATCACTCAATGCCAGGGCGGATTGAAGATGGGCGATCGCTTCCTTTTCGTTGCCGGCAGCAGTTTGGTATTGCGACATCAGGGTAAACCAGAGTTTTTTCGTGCCATCATCGACGCTTTGCAAACGGCTACCCGTTTCGCGGAGGAGGTCGGCCGCCACGGCATTCCGGCTGGTTTGAAGGTAAACCTGTGCCAGCCGGATCTGATCCACTACGCATGAACGTTCGTCCCGGCCAGGGAGGCAGTTGACGGCAATCCCTTTCTTGAACATCCTCTCTGCGCCCGAAAAGTCCCCGGCGTCCTGCAGCGCAGCGGCCTCGTTCCCATAGACCACCCCAAGCGCAATTTCCGGGAAGACCGAATCGGTAGTATACAGGTGGCGTTTTTGGACCAGATAGGCTATAGCCTTCTGGTAATAGACCATAGCGCTGTCATTCCTTCCCATCCTCGTATAGACGAGGCCGATTGTGTTCAGCGTCTTTTGAAAATCATGGTACTCCGCGGCGTCCTCCCTGCAGCTGCCCTCTTCGTTGAGGGAATGCTTGAAAAACCCGATCGCTTCGGGGTATTGCCCTTGCCAATAGCGAACGGTGCCCATAGCGGAGTTGTATTTGGCCACAAGACAACTGTCACCGGCCTTTTCGGCTAAATGCCGGCAAAGACCAAAAGTGGAAAAGGCTTCCGGAAATCGTTGCATGTCCAAATATAGCTGGCCCTGAAGATTGGATGCCAAAGCATATTCCGTCAGCAATTTTGTCGTCAGACCATTCGTCTTCAACAGCCATACCATACTGTCGGCGTAGTCAAGCGCCTTGAGCGGGTGGTAAGCGCCGCTATAGTAGGCGTTGTTGACATCGTGCAAAAACTGGTAGTACCGGAATCGATCCATGATCGATCTGGCCGGGAATCCGGCGTAGTATCGGTTGACCATCGACATCGCCCGATCGTGTTCGCCCCTGTTCACTAAAACAAGGGCGCTATCAAACACGGAATCCTTGTAATGAGGGGTAAGGGATGGCCTTGAACAGGAGGGAAGGGCACCGCAGCAGACCGCAACAAACAGACATAGTACGTTATTTTTCCCCATGGCAATCTAATATACTACAATTGTCGAAAGCGCCGTGACGGCGGCGGCGCCTATTTTCCCATGTTTGCTATGTCCCGCAAGACGCTTATTATTGAATCTAATGGCATATCCCTGGTGATCAGACCATCTGCGCCTTGCCTCATCAACCGGTCGGTCCTGGCCTGATCGAAGTAGTTTGTCATAGCGATAATTTTGACGGCCTTATCATACAGCCGCAGCTGGAGGACTAATTCGGCAAAACTCGCCGGTCGCATGGAAGCATCCATAATAATGATCCTTGCAGGTGATAAGGCAAAAACCTCCAGCGCCTGTTGAGAATTACCACATTGACCCGCGATCCCGAAACCGGGGGCTTCCAGGCTTATGGCAGCAACCAAAGCCCTCCGGTACATGTCATGTTTAATAATAAACAAAAGTGAGATTTCCTTAAAGACATTGAGCCTTATCATCCCGTAAAGAAAATGGAAATGTACTCAACCAAAGACCCACTTGGAAAAAATGATACGAATGGCCGCATTAATGATACGTTGTGTTTTGTAGATAATGGAATACAGCTGCATCTTTGCCACAGGTTTACGGGATTTTTACAGTGATCTGCGGCTTTCATAAAGCCAGAGTCGGGTTCTTACTCTAGATTTTGACCATCCATCTTTATGGATGGTCTTTTTTTTGCCGTTCGATTATCCTGGTCGTCCGGTTATCGTACGCTCGTCGATTAACCTTGCGGTTCGTCGATTACGCGCGGGCCCGCGGATGTTCCGAAGCTTTTCTCCTTTACCTTTGTTTTCTCAACAAAAGATCCCTTTATGGCCCACGTTCTAAAAGTCCTCGTTGCCGTTCTGCTGCTGGCTGCCGGCCTGATTACCGCCGCCTTCGGCCAGGCTCCTCCCGATTCTACGCTCACGCGGCTGCAGACTTTTCGCGATGCCTGGGTGGGTCGGATCAATGCGATGGGCTATACGCCCAGCCTCTCGGCTCCGCCGATCGTAATGGACAACCCTCGTTCTTGGGGTAATTACGATGACACCGGCAACGTACTGCATACCTGCGACTGGACAACGCTGCCTGATGAGCAAAAAGCTTTTTTCGAGGGCTACGCACAACAGACCGGCCATGGCATGACTGGCAGAGGATTTTTTAACCAGGCGGTCTACCAGTGGATCTTTGTTCATGAGCTCGGCCATTGGTGGCGGAAGTGCCAGCACCAGGACACCAACCCCTATGCAGAGGAGAAGGCAGCCAACCGGATCGCTGCCGCCTACTGGCACGAAGCGGATGCGTCTTTTTATACCTTCATGGTCGGCGTATTCCAGGGCGTCATCGATCATATGCCAAGTCCCGTGCCCGCCAGCCAGTCAAAGGAAAAATACCTCAATGAAAATTATCAAAACCTCCCTGGCGGTCAGGCCTACAGTTGGTATCAGTCGATCATGAATGTGGAAGTCAGCCAGGAGAAGCCCTTCGAGACTTTTCGGGAGGCGGTCCAAAATGCCGGAAATCCTCTCTCACCCTAACTTTTTACTGTGCTTTAACACCTTCGCCTCCACGCAGCGGCAAATAACCCGTTTAGTCCTTTCTTTACACCCACTTTGTCACTATTTGAAAATTATTGCTCCCACCTGCCCCAACATACTAATATATTTAGTAATTTAGTAAGCTGAACAGCCCGAAATATGAACATACTGGCTTACTGAAATACATAATTGCAACCCTACTCTTAGCGGGCTGCTATATTTTTACGAGATGGCAAAAGTTTTAAAAAGCGAGAAGTCAAAAATACCGGCTTCCTACAAGATCGATCCGGACTTGTATAAGAAAGCCACTGAAAAATGCCTGAAGGAAAGTCTTACCTCGGGAAAGCGTATTACTTTATCGGCAAAGGTGGAAGAGCTGATTCGCGAATGGGTCGCGAAGAAAGTTTGACAAATTCGATCGATAAATATCGGGTTTATTGCAAAGCTGCAGGCAAACAGCTTGTGGGAAAAGAAATACCGTATTTTTATAATACGGTATTTCTTTTTTCGGTGAAAACCTTTATATTCGATGTAGATTTTATTTAGTGTACTGCCCCCTGAGTACCACTCCTTGCACAGTTCCGACAATTTAGACTTCCTGATAGTAGCAATCAAAATTTATTTTTAAGTATGTTCAAAGGATAAGGTTTAATGGACTCTAAACAAGTCCGACAAACCCTTTGCGACGCGGTATATCGATACCGGTCAAAAGGGAATAGGTTGTGGTTAAGGTTCTGACTTCTTTTATGTATTGGCCGCATGAAGGGTTCGTTGGTAGCAGGTTGACAAGGCTATGATCGTTAACAGTATTTATTTATGAACGACCGCTCCCCTTTCCAGGCGGGCGGTCCATTTTTAACCTGCCAGGACATTTTAAATCTTCCAACGAGATGCCAAAGGACGAATCATTCATCAAAGCATTGCAGGCACAAAACGTTGCCGCCTTCAAGACCCTTGTCATTGATTATTCCGGGGATATGGTGCTATTGGCCTCCCGGCTGCTGCAGGATCCCGTGCAGGCCAATGACACCGTGAACGACCTGCTCCTGGATCTCTACAATTCCGCCTTCCGCAATGCCACTTCCCCGCTACGCGCTTTTTTGTTCGAAAGGATCCGCGTTGCCTGTCACGGCCATCAGTCAAGCGACATTTACTTAGGCCATTCGACTGTCATTTGAACAGACTTTGTGAAACTTCTTTCTGGATAGCGACCATTTCTTTCAGTTCGACCACATTGCGGGTATCGCTTTTTTCCAGGATCCGCTTCTTAAAGGTCGAGATGGTATTTTGTTTCATGCCCAGCATATCGCCGATCTCGTTACTCCCCAGTCCCAGCAAGAGGTAGTGAAGCACGACTTTCTCCCTTGGAGTGAATCGGTCGAAGAGTGATCCGCCCGGCAGCAAATTGTCAACCGGCTCAGCCTTGACCGGGCAATTGCTATTCCCATAAAGAAAATCCTGCAGGCTGCGCAGGGTCTCGTGTTCGGGCGCTGCCTTGGAAAGATAGTTGGTGATACCATAACGTTCCAGGCCGGCGCGGTACATGCCAAAAGGCTGTATGCTAAATATGAGGATGCTGAGATTGGGATAAAGCCGTCTGACATTCGGAATGATCTCGAGGGTCATGCCATCGCTTAGCACGAGGTCCAGGATGGCATGAGTATACCGTTTTCTTTTCAGGGCGCTCATGATCTCGCTGCAATTCGCAGCCTCATCCACTTGTCCAAGGCCGAATTCCTTCTGGCAAATCACCGTCAGGCCCTTGCGCACCACGTGGTGGTCGTCCGCAATCAAAAGTTCTTTCATAAGCAAATAGCAAGTTATTTATCCTGGTATAATAATGCAATCAAATTAATTCGATCGCTATCCGACTTTAGCCATTGAGGAAAAAAAGTAACTTCATCAGATGAAACTATTCTTCCAAAAACGGGCTATATCATCTACAACGCGAAAATCCCTAAAAGAACCATCCGATCAGGCAAAATTTATTCAACGAATTACGCATGATATGCAGGGGGATTTTTTTGTGCTGACCAGTGCCTGTCTCCTGCTAAAGCGCCAGGTCGAAAAAAAGGAAGATCCGATGCCGCTTATCGACCATTTGACCGAAAATTGTCAATTGTATAAGTACAAGCTCAGTAATTTTATTGAATATACCCGTGCCGGAGCAGGGCTGACCCGCACCCTGCGGGAGCCGGTGAACATCCGCGAGCTCCTGGCGAACGTCATAGGCGAATACGGCTTTAAGGCAGCCGAGAAGAACATACCCATAGACCTCCTCGTTGCAGACGAGGTCCCGGACCGGATCATCACGGATGAGTTCCGGATAGCCCTGATCGCCGCCAACCTGCTCACCAACGCCATCGCATTTTCGCCGCAGGGAAGTCCCATTTTCGTTCATGCCGGACAAAAAGGAGATCGCTGGGAATTCATAGTAAGAGACAAGGGCGAAGGAATGACAGCCGCACAACTCGACAGCATCTTTAATACTTCGCCTGAAACGCGGGAGTGTTTAAGGAATCCCGCCGGTTTGGGCCTCCTTGTTACACGATACCTGGCCGAAGACCTACTGGCAGGAAATATGATCGTCACCAGCGAGCCGCAGGCCGGCACACAGATGACCATCCGGCTGCCGCTGAGTTAAGAAAATCCTATCAGGATCCGCCATCGAACAATTGCAAAACCCTGTCAAAATTGTAACCTACGGGATAATCATAATGTTTTATTTCGCCCAGTGACCGGTAGATGACCTGTAAAGGCTTGTCGAGGTGCTTGCGGAATACATAATAGTAAACAAAGAAGGCAATCGTATTGCAGTAGTCATCACGGCAACTGTCGGGGGTCATCTGTTCGGAATCCTTAAGATTGACCACAACCCTGTCCCGCTCCTTTGAAGTGATCCCAAGATAATTTGACCAGGCAAAATAAGGGATCGCGCGCGTAAGCCTTTCCAAGCGCATGAATTCGCTTTCCTGCATGTCGTGAAAATTGGGGTCGAACCGAAGTTCATACGATTCAACGCTGTGACCAGGATTTACCGGAAAACTGACCTCATAGCTGCGCAAACCCTGGAGATCCCGGGAAGAAAAAAAGGAAAGGAATAAACGCTGACACATATCCAGCCTATATACTATTTCCTGTGAGTCGCGGACGATCGACCGCGGGTAGAAGAGCTCAAAAGCGAGAAAACCGGGTCGGCCCGATTGTCGGGGGCTCTGCCATTTGATGTTGTGGGTTATTTTGCCCTGCAGGATCGTCGCAAATATCTGCCCTTTTTGAATAACACTCAATTCCTGGCTGCAGGCAGTATCGTTATAGGCAAATAGGAGAAGGAGCAGTGCAATCTTGATCATAGTCAAATACCCTTATATATTTTTACCTTATTCCAGTAGCGGCCCAAGATAGTCATCCGGCCAAAACAGCGCAATAGAATTAATTCTAGTGCTTTGTGCGAGACTGATCAACCCTTCTCTGTGTTCTATCCATGGATTCAACCGTTTTGTAACTACCAAAAACGTTTTTGCTCAATCTGGTTTTGCTGTTTTTTTATTGTTCCTATTTTTAGAGATTTATTATTTATGAAACGCTTCCCCCTTTTGTCCATCGGCACATCCGGAATCATGGATGAAGAGGAGACCACCCGGATAAAACTTGTCAACAAACTCTGTATTGTCGCGGCCTCGGTGGTAGCCATAGTCGGAGGCATTTTGTGCGCTGTTCTCAGCTGGCGACCGTTTATAGTCATCCCGCTTTCGGCCGAGTTCGTGTTAAACGCGTTTGTCCTGGTATTGAACTACAAGCGAAAACATCTCGCCGCGGCCTTGCTGCTGTATATGCTTCAATGTGTAATGATCGCCTATCTAAGTATAGCACTGGGCCGCCTTCTGCAACTCGAATTGGTCATCATCCTGCTGATCGCAATCACCTATCTGATCTTCAAAAAAAAGATTTTTAGGATCATCGCCGTTGTCGCGGCTTCGGCAGATCTGGTGGTCCTCGAGATCGTTTACCGGTATGACTATTCGCATTACAGGCTACCCGTGAGCGCAAGTGCCGCCTTTGTGATCCACCTGTTTGTCCTTTTGGCTGTTATCGGAGTCATCCTGATGGTGAGTACCCCCTATGTGAAAAGTCACGACACGAATGCAGAGCTAAAAAGAGCCAACCAATTCATAAAGATCTTTGTAGCCCAGATCACCCACGAGTTGAGGACGCCCCTGGATAGCATCCACCGCGTGACCCAATTGTTGAGAAGCGAGATCCGAAAGGACCAGGGCCTTAAAAAGATCCAGCCCCTGGTCGATATCGGCTGGACGGTCTCATCGGATGCGCGCCATATCGTGAACAATGTGCTGGACATGGCAGAGATCGAGGCAGGGAAAACACCAACTATTGTGACGGAGCCGTTCAGGCTGGCATCCTTTCTGGAAAGGATACTCGATGTCCACCGGGTGATCGCCGAACGCGAAGACATGGCGCTCGAGCTTAGTGTGGACGAGGAGATGCCGGAAGTGATCTTTGGAGACCCGTTGAATACCAGCCAGATCCTGACCAATCTGATGGCCAACGCCTTTAAATACGGCGCGAAGGGCAGCGTCGTGCGGGTAGCTGTGAAAAAGCAGGCCGCCAATTGGCAGCTCATCGTGAGCAATACAGGCCCCGGCATCCCGAAGGAAAAAATAGATTCGATCTTCGAGCCGTTCTTTACCGGTCGGGCCGGTCAGATCGAAGGCTCGGGTCTGGGGCTTTTCATCGTCAAGAGCAAGCTCAACTCCATGAAAGGCACCATTCAAGTGGAAAGTTTGCAAGGCACCATGACCACCTTCACCGTCACCTTACCGCTGCGGGAAGGCAAATTATGGGACCTACCGGTCACAAGCGAACCCGAGACCGAAAATACCAACCTCAGGAACATTCGTGTCCTCGTAGCAGAAGACGATAAGCTGACCACCTATTTATATTCCAGATTTTTAAAGGATATGGGTTGTTCCTTCACCATCGTAAAAAATGGGCTGGAATTGATACAGCTGGCCCAAGAAAAATGTCCGGACTGGTGTCCGGACATCATCATCTTAGACGGTCATATGCCGATACTTAACGGGGAAGAGACCATCAAACGGTTAAAGCGGTTGCCCGAGCTGAATCATATCCCGATCATCGTGACCACAGGCGATATCTATTCCGATACTGTCCGCAGCATGCTCGACGCCGGGGCGGTCGATTATCTGAAAAAGCCGATCGATCATGCAGCGCTCCAAAAGACCATTATGGCCCAGCTCAACAACGTTCAGCAGGTGTAATATCAACCGCTGACCTTGCTTGTCAGCGCGGTTTCGACCCAAATCGATTGCGCACGTTTGTATCGTCTGGCGTGCAGCTGCCAAAGCCAGCTCGCCTGCACGAAACGAACAATGCCTCTCAAATGGGTAGTCACCCGGCCGGCAAGCGCAGGATTAGTTTGGTCCAACTGCCGCATCTCCCTCTTTAGCGTGTCCAATAAGGATATCAATTCCAGGACCTGATCCCGTACGATCTCCGACGCGCGGTAGATCGCCTCTTTTAAAGGCATCCCGGGATTATTGAGGGCGATAATGGCCACCAAATTGGAATCCGAATTACTGTCGACCACCTCCTTTTCAAAGGAGAAGAGATCGTTGGATAGGGCGCCAAAGGCCGCAGTCAGCCAATGCAGGCGTTCCAATTTCTGTGTGAGAGCTACCGCTTTGAGTTTGTTCCACTCAAGGAACTGTCCATCGCTGAATTCCACCCACAAAACAATATGATTCATGCCCGCCGTGTGACACCGGCGCTCGATGTACTCCCAAACATCGGGGATGCGACCCTGGGCCCGGGTGTTACCATCACGATGCGTGATGTCGATATGATGCGTGTAGAGCCGTTGGAATCTCGCAAACCATTCGCTTGTTGATTGAGCGCGAAATTCGCGTAATACCAGGGCATTGGCTTCTTCGATAGCGCTTGCGCCGGCGGGCAGTTCAAGGTCCCCGCCAAGCGTGGCCATGTTGCGGATCATTTTTTCAGCCGCCAGTTGTTCCTCCAGCGAAAGGAACTGGAAGACGTCCCGCCCCATCACGTCGTTCAAGTAAAAGCCAAGCGTGAGGTTTTTGATGATGGTAAGCATGCGCTCAGCGGCTGCATTGGGATAGAGCAAAAAAGCGCAATTGATGTAGTACCTGGTATGCTCTTGCCAAACGCCGAAGTACCGGCCAAACTGTTCCGCAATCCCGATCAGGCCTTCGCTCTGAGGGTATGCGCTGAAGGTCTTGCAGAATTCATTGAAGGGATAATCCTTTGGTGAAAATAACCTCTCAAGTGAGAGCGGTTTTGACCGCAGTAAGTCTACGTACTCGGATCTGATGCGGTCCAAGGTCGACGATACGGCGACCTGAACATGTTGTTCTTGCTTCATAACTTAATGATTAACGGTTAAAAAAATAGTTTACACGGCTGTCGGATCCCCGCTTAACAGGCAGAGACCGACGCCCTTATCAAGAAGTTATAAAGGAAATAAAGCAGTAAATCGGGATAATATTATTTAGAGTCAAAATACGGGGAAAGCATTAGCACAATGTTGTATAAGCGCAGCGACAATTTTAATCCCGGACGTTATTCGTATCTTCAATATTGTATTGTAACTTTCTGATATGTCCCCTACAATACTGTTGGCCGATGACCATTCGATGATCAGAAAAGGCGTCAGGCTTTTGTGCCAGGTGGAAATGGGTATCCCGGAAGTCGGCGAGGTTACCAGTTGTAAAGAACTTGTTTTACAGCTGGAAGAACGGGCATATACGCATCTGGTACTTGACCTCACGCTTTCGGACGGCAACAGCCTGGACATCCTGCCGGAGATCCGCAACCACTATCCGGATCTGAAGATCGCCGTGCTGACGGTGCAGGCCGACAATATCTATCAGGATCTGTTGAGAAAATATGGCATCGATTACTTTATCAACAAGACCGCCAATGCGGAGGATACGGTCCAGCAGCTTGGGAGATTCTTTAGGAATGAGCGTTTTTGGGTTCGCGGAAGGGTCGCGGCTGCCAAGGGGAGAAACCCTTTTTCGGATATTGCTCCCCGGGAGTTACAAATATTGCAGTACTGGCTGCGGGGAACCGGGACAAAGGAGACGGCGCGTTTGATGGGTGTCACCATGAGCACGGTCTCCACCGTAAAGGCCAAGATCCTGGACAAGACCAATACGGGCAATTTTGTGGAGCTCAGTGAGCTGGCGAAATTGTATAAGATCGGCTGAAGCGTTTTCAGGATGCCGCCGCTACAAGTGCATCGATCTCCTCATTGAATTGTTTGACGAATTCCTCGTAATACTGGCCCGTGGCCGGCCCGGAGTAGCCCGTGTGTATCCGCACCACCTTCCCCTTCCTGTCGATAAGAATGGTAGTCGGAAAGGCCAGGAAGGTGTTGAGCGCCGGCAGGGAATTGGCTACGCCCTGCTTGTCGGCGATGCCGCCGAATACCTGGTCGTATTGGATGTCATATCGCTGCCGCATCCTGGTGAGCACTTTGCGGACAAACGCGGTATCGGTCTGCCGTTCATACTGAATAGAGACGATCTCTACGCCCCTGGACCGGTTGGCCTTATACCAGGGTGCGAGAAAGGAGGTTTCGTCTATGCAGTTGGGGCACCAGGTGCCGCCAATAGTAACGATCACCACTTTGTTCCGGTATTTGGCGTCCCTTAAAGAGATTTTATTCCCTTCGACGTCGGGAAAAGAGAAATCAAAATTGTCGTAGCCCTGTTTGAGGTAGGTGAGGGAATAGGGATCTGGTAAGGCAGCCTTCGGATCCAGGAGGCCGCTGAAGGCCTGTGAACCGCGGGGACCGACGCTTTCGCCGGTCAGGTGACCGTCGGTTGTGAAGCTGCCCTTGAAGTAGGAAGGTCCGGAGCCGATAAAGGAAGAAAGGTAGAAGTTGTTCCCTTCGACTATGCCTTCCAGGTACCGGGAGTCGCCGGTGATCCGCAGGAAAGTGCCGGTCAGCTTGTTGCCGTCCTGGTGAAACAGGCCAACGACCTTTTCATCCTTACCATTGCTCGAGGTAAAAGTGACGTCATAGGTGCCGGAGAGGTTGCCCGCCGGTTTCAGACCGTCGCCGGCGAAGCGGTAGGTGAGGCCGGGCTCGGCTTTTATGTTTAGCGGCGTGCCAGTACCGTCCTGGCGCCGCAGTACGCCCTGGAGCGCCCCCTCTCCTATCGGGAAAGCGAGTTCGTTATCAAACTGGTCCAAAGAGATGAAAAAAGAATCGACCGTTTGCCTGACCCGCCCGCCTTCGAAGGACTCTCCGGCATTGAGGAACCAGGCCTTGATCGCTCCATTTTTGTCGGCCTTGACGACAAAATTGAACGGCACTTCCACGCCGGGGCGGAGCTGGAATACACCGCGCCAGGCGCCGAGGGCGGAGAAGGGCTTTTTGGCGGCTTGGGCGCCATTCGTCTTCGCGTCACCTGCCTGCGCGCCTCCCGCCTGCGGAGCGTCCTGACCGGGTTTGAGCGCAATATTGTATTCATTGCCCGCCGAAAGTTTCACCTCCCGCGTCTGATAGTCCTCGAGACTGAAAACGAGCACCGTATCGGTGGCCGGAACTTCTATATAATACATGCCATCCTGCTGGGAGCCGGAGACGATGTTATCGCCCTTGGCAGTGATCTTTACGCCTTCAAGAGGGGTGGAGGCGCCCGCGCAGGTAACCAGCCCGCTTATCGTCCGCCTGGCAGTTTGGGCTGGACTGTTGGCTGCGGCGATAGTGGCCACCGCCAGGATAAAGATTAGCCTGTGCATAGTTTTCTCATTTGTCTATAAAATTACTAGACTAATGTCACCAAACCAAATTTTCCTCCTGGAAAATACCGGATCCCACGGACCCGGGCTATTCACGACCCCATTTCGCGGCCCGACCTTTTATTGCAACGGCAACTCGGCGGTTTCGATGTCCCAGTGCGCGAGCAGGAGCTCGAAGCGGTGCTGTTCGGATCTGCCCAGGGCATCGAGGTCGGGGTACAACTGCTTCTTATACGGTGTCACCAGGTCTTCGTCGAAGGCCTTCTCGACATTCTTAAAGGTCACGGTCACCCGGAAATCCCAGCGGGTTTCTTCGCCGCTGTGGAAACGCGGGCTTTCAGCCTTGATGCTGATCACATCTCCGGCTTCCTGCGCCTTCTTCAGGAGCGGATAGTGGTTGGCTTTCCACAGCTTGATGAATTCATCGGCGAAACCCCATTTTACTTTGTAATAGCTTTCGATCGTAAAATATGCCGCTGATGGTTTGGCGGTTGGCTGTGCAGCGGCCTGTTGGAAAGAAAGAGCAGCAATAAAAAGAAGTACGGCGATGGTGGTAGTGCGCATGATAGTCAGTTTTTAATGTTATAACAAAGATCAGGGTTGCCAGAAAAGTTTTGCGGATAAAATATCCTGCCCGCCCAGGGCCTTGACCGCGGCTGCCCAGTTGCTGGGGTTGGAGGTCTGTTCGGCCGGCGGATAGTTGAGCCGCAGGGGCAGGTTGCCGATGGCGCCCACGGGAGGACTTACTACATCGAGATCCGGATAGCCAAGCCGGCGGATCTCGGTCCAGGAGTCCCAATTCCTGTTGGCGAAGGCGAGCCATTTTTGATAGCCGATCTTCTGCCGCCAGGCGCCAGCGGCCGTCGCATAGGCCACCGAAGGCTGGGCGAGATAGGTTTGGACATCGGCCGAAGTTCCGCCCCAACTGAGGATGGAGGCGCTGATGGCGCTGTCATAATATTGTTCCGCCATTCCGCCAACCGGGATACCGCGCTCTACTGCTTCCGCGAGGAGGAACTGCGTTTCACTATAATCGAGGATGTCGCCGGGGAAGGCAGCTGCGAGCCATTGCGGTGAGAAAGAGGAGAGTGTCGTAGCAGTGTTGCCGGCACCCGCGATGCCGCCTGAGTAACCGCCATTGGGGTCTTCGGTGAACAGCAGGGGCAGCCGCGGATCATTCCATTGTTGCAGGGTCGTGATAAAATAGGAGGCCGGGCTGTAATAATGCAAGTTGGCGCCGTTCACCAGGTCCTGCCAGATGGGATTCGAGTTGACGACCGAGCTGGCGTCATAGGGCAGCAGCGCATTGTCGGCGTTGGAGGTAAAGACGCCGGCGGCAATGGCGGCCTGTACGCCCGCGGTCGCAGTGGACGCGTCTACATCGGCGACCAGCAGCGACAGCTTGAGCTTCAACGTCGCGGCAAATTTCTTCCACTGGGTAGTATTGCCGCCGTAAAGCTGGTCGGCTTCTCCCAAAGAGCCATAGGCCGTATTGAGACCGGCGATGGCAGTATCGAGCCTGTGGAGCAGGTCGTACTCGATGGTCTTCGCATCGTCATAAGCGGGAAAAGGAATGGTCCTGTTCAGCGCCTGGCTATACGGAACGTTGCCAAATGTATTGACCAGCAGGCTATAGGAGTATACCTCGAGGATATCGGTGATGATATAGTCATTGCGCCGGGCGTTGCTGTCCAGCACATCGGTGGCGTAGAGGCTTTTGGCCTGTGCCAGGTTGCTGAGCACATTCGTGTACAACGCCGTCCACCAGCCACCCGAGGGGTTGTCGGTAGCGAATTGGTAGTGCGCGATATTGTTGTAGGTGTTCATGGTCCAGGCCTGGGCGATGACCCGAAAGGGCGCCGAGCTCCAGTTGTCGGCGGTATAGATATCGACCAGGCCTTTTTCGCCGGCGAGGAAAACGGAGGCGGAAGGCGCGGTGATCGAAGACTTGGGATCGTCGTTGAGACCTGTGAGGTTCTTGGTGCAGGAAGATGCCAGCAGCAGAAGTATGATGGGTAAGAGCCGTTTCATGTTGTCTTAGAATTTTAGTTTTACGTTAAATGCCAGTGTTCTGACGCTGGGATATACGCCCGTCTGATAGCCGATCGAGGCGTTGGGATTGTAGACGATAGGTGTGGAGGAATTGGGCGTGGTCGATGCCGCGCCCTGTTCGGGGTCGGCATAGGGCAGGTTCTTGTGGATGATCCACAAGTTGCGGCCGCTCAGCGAGAGGTCGATGCCTTTGATGACGTTCTGCCTGCCGAATACCGTTGCCGGCAGGGAATAACCCAGCGAGAGCTCCCTTAGCTTGATATAGCCGGCATCGTAGACATAGCTGCGTGCAGCGAGGCTGTTGACGGAACTGAAGGGGAAGGCGCTGCCATCGACGTTGATATCGTATGCATCCACGGGCTTGGTATTCGCCTTGCCGTCTTGTGTGACCCCCTGGAGGATGACGCCGCCACCCTGGGAAAGCGGACTGCGAACGGGATTGCCGAGCGCGTTCTTGCCGGCCGTCGAAGGATAGACGCCCGACCAGGAGCCATAGTCCTGGTCCAAAGAATAGACGTCCCCGCCCTTCTTGACATCGATGAGGAAGTTGAACGAAAAACGCTTATAGGTGAGCGTGTTGCTAATGCTGCCCAGCCAATCGGGGTTGATATTGCCGATGTCGGACTTGGTGTTCGTGGCCAGGATAGGATAGCCGTTGGCGTCGATGAGGCGCTGGCCGTCGAGGTATTGGTAATCGCTGCCGCGCAGAATGCCATAGGACTTGCCAGCCTCGGCCACGAGCTGGATCCCGTTCTGGTAGGAGGCAATGGTATAGGAGGGCTGGCCGCCATAGAGCGAGATGACCTTGTTGTCGTTCTTGCTCCAGTTGAGGACGATGTTCCAGCTAAAGTCCCGCGTGCGTACCGGGGCCGCATTCAGCGTCAGTTCCACACCCTGGTTCTGGATGGTTCCGCCGTTCACATAGAAGAGGCTAAAGCCGGAGGCGGTCGAAGGGGTGATGGGCATGATCTGGCCGCTCAGGCGGGAATGGTAATAGGTGACATCCAATCCGAGGCGGTTGTTGAGGAAGGCCAGCTCCGCGCCGATCTCATAGGTCTTGTTGCGCTCCGGCCGCAGGTCGGGGTTGTTGTTGGTGCTCGTGTAGGTGAAGAGGGTCTGGTTATTGAACGGCGTACCGGCAGTATACGTGTTGGTGGTACTATACACCGGGGCGTCGCCCCCGACCTCGGCATAGTTGGCCCGCAGCTTGCCGTAGGACAGCCAGTTCAGATCGGGCAGCAGCTTCGAAAAAAGGAAGTTGCCGGAGACCGCCGGGTAGTAATAGGAATCGTGGTCTTTTGGCAGCGTGGAGCTTTCGTCCCGGCGGAGGGTCCCATCGAGCGTGAGGAATTGTCTGTAGGTGAGGGTAAGGCCGGCGAAGACCCCGTCGACTTCCTTGCGGCCGTCATATTCCGTGGGTGCGGCCGGTGTCTTTACCGAATTGCTCAGGCTGTAAAAACGCGGCACGACGAGACCACCTGAAGTAGCCGCGGAGGTGTAGGTGTTGTCCACCTGCCGGACATTGCCGCCGAGCAGGGCCTTGAGCGAAAAGTCGCTGCCCAGGTTCTTTTCGTAGTTGCCGATGAGGTCGTAGTTGGTTTCCGCATAGTTGCCCAGGTATTTGGAGTAACCGGGTGTTTGAAAGGAGCCGACCGCTACGCGGGTCTCGAAGAGTTGGTTGTAAGCATCCCTTGACACGCGGCCGAAGATATTGAGCCCGTCGATGACCTTATAATTGAGGTTGACGTTCCCAAAATAACGTTGCCGGGAATCGTCGTTGTAATTTTCGTATTGGGTCCAGTACGTATTGTTGTGGTAGGCCGCCGGGGGCAGGTTGCCGGGAGCGGCTGTAGCATAGCCGCCCAGCCAGTTCCAGGTATTATTGGTACGGTCGCGGAAATAGTCGGCTTTCTGTTCATCGAGATTGATATTGGTCGGCCACCACTGGCGGAAGTCGCGGAGCGCCGTGTTGACGGCCCGGAAATCATAGCTGCTTCGGTTGAGGCCCTCTTCGTCGGAATAGTTGATGAGGCCGCCGAAGGTGAGTTTTGACGAGAGGTCGTAGGTGAGATCGAGATAGAGCGTATTCTTTTTGATGCTGCTATTGGGCAGGATGCCTTTGTCGTAACTATTGGAATAGCCGGCCTTCAGCGAGGCGTCGGTGCCCGCGGTACTGATATAGACGCCGGTGATGCTGGTGACCGGCGTCACCAGAAAATCGGTCGGGTCATGATGTGCCGCCGATACCCAGGGCGTGGCCTTGCCGAAGTTGGGGTTGCCCGGTGAGAAGGCGTCCCATTGGTAGACCTTCAGATTGGGATTGAAAGCCGAGCCCCAGACCTGATCCTCGTCCGTTTCCACTATGCTGACGGGCAGTCCACCGGTGCCGACAGCCGGTTCATAGTAAAAGAACCCGTCGGGACTGCTGGCACCGGCGCTGCCATAGCCCTGACCGTACTGGGTCTGGTATTTGGGTAATGTGGACTTGTCGATCAGACCTACCTGCGTGCTTTGATTGACGGTGATGCTGAGTTTTTTTGCCCGGGCTCGCTCGTGTTTGGTGGTGATAATGATGACGCCGTTAGAGGCGCGTGAGCCATAGAGCGCGGAGGCGGCTGCTCCTTTGAGCACATTTACCGACTCGATCTCGTCGGGGTTGAGATCGCTGGCCGGGTTACCCAGGTCATAGCCGGCGAGGTTTTGGCTACTATTGTCGTAAGGCACGCCGTCGACCACGAAGAGTGCCTGGTTGGACTGGGTGAGCGATTTGAAACCGCGCAGGATCACATTGGCGCTGCCGCCCAGCGCATTGCTCGTGGTGATCTGCAGGCCGGCGACTTTTCCGGCAAGGTTGTCGACAAAGTTGGTGTTGGGGGTACGATTGAGTTCATCTGCGTTCAGCTGTTGCGTGGCATAAGGCAGCGAATTTCGCGTCCGGCGGATGCCGAGGGCGGTCGTCACGAAGATCGAGTCCAGCGAACCCGTCGCATGAACGAGGGTGAGGCGACCGAGAGCCCGATCGTCTGAACGGATCTCAACCGGTTGGAAGCCGATGGAACTGATAAAAAGCGTTACTGTTTGCGAGAGGGAGATCGTGAAGCGGCCCTGGTCGTCGGAGATGGCGAACTGCTGGCCGTTCCTGGCCCGGATGGTCGCGCCGGGGATAGGGTTGCCGTTCTCGTCTAAAATCCTACCGTTAATCAAATGGGTTTGACCGAATACCAAAAAGCCTGCCAGTAGGAGGGCAATAGCCATCCCTGCGTATTTACTCATATAGTCAGTTTAATAGTCTACAAATTTAGTAGACAATTAACAAAATAACAAAAAATTATTTGATGCTTTTATTTAGTCTACCTAATTTGTAGGTAACAAAAAATCAATGTTATGAGCAAAGCCTTGCACTTCGATACGCTGCAGTTGCATGCAGGACAACAGATCGATCCCACAACGAAGGCGCGCGCGGTACCCATTTACCAGAGCACCTCGTATGGATTTGACAATGCGGAGCATGCGGCCGATCTGTTCGGTCTCCGCAAATTCGGGAACATTTATACCAGGATCATGAATCCGACGACCGATGTGTTCGAACAGCGGATCGCGGCGCTGGAAGGCGGTGTGGCGGCTGTGGCGACGAGCTCGGGTCAGGCGGCCCAGTTCCTCGCCTTGTCGGCGATCCTGCAGGCGGGCGACAACTTCGTGTCGACGTCATTCCTGTATGGTGGAACCTATAACCAGTTCAAAGTATCTTTCAAACGGCTTGGGATCGAGGCGCGGTTTGCCAACGGAGATGATCCCGAAAGTTTTGTCAAGCATATCGACAAAAACACAAAGGCGATCTACCTGGAAACCATTGGTAACCCGCAGTTGAATATCCCGGATTTCGAACGGTTCGCCGCTCTCGCTCGGGAGTACGATCTCCCGCTGGTGGTAGACAATACGTTCGGAACGGGCGGCTACCTCTTCCGGCCGCTGGAGCATGGTGCCAATATCGTAGTGGAATCTGCCACTAAGTGGATCGGTGGTCATGGGACTACGATCGGCGGGGTGATCGTCGACGGCGGGAATTATAAATGGAACAACGGAAAATTTCCGCAATTCACCGAACCAAGTGAAGGTTACCACGGACTGAAGTTTTGGGATATCTTCGGGGAAGGCAATCCTTTGGGCCTGCCCAATATCGCGTTTGCCATCCGCGTCCGGGTCGAGGGCCTGCGGGACTTCGGGTCTTCCCAAAGCCCGTTCAATTCCTTCCTGCTTTTACAGGGGCTCGAGACCCTGTCACTTCGGGTCCAGCGCCATTGTGATAATGCCCTGGCATTGGCCAACTGGTTGCAGGAGCATCCCGCCGTGGAGTCGGTGGTCTATCCGGGCCTCGACAGCAGTCCCTATCATGCATTAGCCAGCAAATACCTGAGCAATGGTTTTGGCGGCATCCTGAACTTCGGTATCCGGGGCGGCAAGGAAAAGGCGGCGAAGTTCATTGATTCGCTGAAACTGGCAAGCCATCTCGCCAACGTGGGTGATGCGAAGACGCTGATCATCCATCCCGCCAGCACTACACACGAGCAGCTGAGCCCGGAAGAGCAGGTGGCTGCGGGTGTGCTGCCGAACTATATTCGGGTGAGTGTAGGTATCGAACACATCGAAGACATCAAAGCCGATTTTGAGCAGGCCTTTCAAAAGGTCGGTGCGAGGGAGCTTGTTGCCTGATGGTGGACTGACCCATGACCAGCAGCAACCACCAGATCTTTCGCCATCCTGGTCCCTTTACACTGGAATCGGGCCGGGTTTTGCAGGGTTATCACCTTGCCTATCATACCTATGGGGTGCTGAGCCCGGCCCGCGACAATGTCGTCTGGGTATTTCACGCACTCACGGCCAACAGCGACCCGGAAGCCTGGTGGCCCGGTTTGATAGGACCGGGATGTTTCATTGATCCCGCACAGTATTTTATCGTTTGCGTAAACATGCCCGGCTCCTGTTATGGCAGTATCGGGCCGTTGGAGGAGATGCCGGGCCTGGGACGGTTGTTTTATCACGACTTTCCCTTTTTTACGATCCATGATATGGTCCGGGCCTATCGTCCCTTACGGGATGCGCTGAGTATCCGGCGAATAAGGATCGGCATCGGGGGCAGTATGGGTGGCCAGCAGTTGCTGGAGTGGGCGGTCGATGAACCGGACGGCTTCGACTATATTTTTCCCATTGCCACCAATGCCTGGCATTCTGCCTGGGGCAAGGCCTTCAACGAATCGCAGCGCTGGTGCATCGAGGCCGACCCTTCCTGGAAGGAGGAGTCGCCGTCAGCGGGGATCGAAGGCATGAAGATCGCACGCAGTGTCGCGCTCCTTTCTTATCGGAGTTATCATACTTATGATCTTTTTCAGTCGGATGAGGATGTCGGGGTCATCGGCGATCACAAGGCTTCGTCCTACCAGCATTACCAGGGGGAAAAGCTGGCGCGGCGTTTCAATGCCTTCAGCTATTATCAACTTAGCCGGAGCATGGACAGCCATCATGTGGGGCGACATGCGGGTGCCACCGCCACCGGCATCCCCGGCCCTTCCGGCGCCCCCGACGTCCCCAGAACTCTCAGCGCCGCCGCCCCCCGCATCCCCGACGCCTCTCGCGCCACCGGCACCCCCTCCGCCCCCGGCGCCGCCCCCCGCACCCCCGCCACCGCCGGCTCCGCCGAAGATCACGAAGCACCCGCGGCCGGCCTGCGTGCCGCCAAAGCGTTGGGGCGGATAAGGGCAAAGGCCCTTGTCATCGGATTGAAGAGCGATGTGCTCTTTCCTTTGACCGAACAGCAATTTCTTGCCCGTCATATCCCCTGGGCCAGATTTACTGCGATCGATTCGGTGTATGGGCACGATGGATTTTTGCTCGAGGCGGAGGCCATCGGCAGAACAGCAAAGGAGTTTTTGGACGCAGCGACGCTCTTAGTGCGGCCTGCCGGCGGTTAAGCGGTGTAGGGACGCAATCAGCGCGTCAATGTCCGAGCAGGTATTGTAGAGGGCCAGCGAAGGTCTGACGCTCGACTCATGGCCAAAACGGCGGAGGATCGGCTGTGCGCAGTGATGACCGCTGCGGACAGCGATACCATTGGCATTGAGGGCGGAGCCGATGTCTTCGTTGCGGTAGCCGTCTATGACAAAAGAGAGCACACCTGCCTTATCCGGCGCCGTGCCAATGAGGTGCAGGCCGGGGACGTCGAGGAGAAGGCGGGTGGTGTATTGCAACAAGTAGTGTTCGTACTGGCTGATGAGGTGCATGCCTATCGCGCTTACATAGTCGATGGCGGCACCGAGACCGATGGCGTCGGCGATATTCCCTGTTCCCGCTTCGAATTTCAACGGCGCCTGCTGATAAGTCGTGTGTTCGAATGTGACGTCTTTGATCATATTCCCCCCACCCTGCCAGGGCTCGGTGGAATTGAGGATGTCTTCTTTCCCATAAAGCACGCCGATCCCCGTCGGGCCGAATACCTTATGCCCGGAGAAGACATACCAGTCGGCGTCGAGCGCGCGGACATCGACGGGCATGTGACTAACGGCTTGCGCGCCATCCACCAGGACTTTTGCGCCGATAGCATGTGCCATCTCCACCATTTTCTGCGCGGGCGTGATCGTTCCCAGGGCATTGGACACCTGCGTAAAAGACACCAGTTTGGTTTTACTGCTCAATAACTTCGCGTATTCACCCAAAATGACCTGGCCATCGTCGTCGACGGGCACAACTTTTAACTTCAGGTTTTTTGCCGCTGCCAGTTGTTGCCAGGGGACGATATTGGCGTGGTGCTCCAGGTTGGTGACGATAATCTCGTCCCCGCTTTGCAGGTATTGCTGTCCCCAACTTTTGGCGACGAGGTTGATGGCTTCCGTTGCCCCGCGGACGAAGACGATCTCGTTGACGGAGCCCGCGTTCAGAAAAGCTCTTACTTTCCCGCGTGCGCCTTCGTAAGCGTCCGTGGCCCTCGCCGCGAGTTCATGAGCCGCGCGATGGATATTCGAGTTGTCGTGACTATAGAAGTGACTGATGCGGTCGATCACCAGCTGCGGCTTCTGGGTGGTAGCCGCATTGTCGAGCCATACGAGAGGGCGGCCATTGACATGCTGGTGAAGAATGGGAAAATCCCGCCGGACCTGGTTCACATCATAGGGCGCCGAGGGGAGCGCCGTATAGTTGGGAAGCGTGGCGTGTTCCGGAACGAATGTGCCGAACGGGCTTTTTTCGCTCAGAAAATAATACCCGGGATCAGTGGAAAAAGGAAGCTGACTGGCAGCCATCTGCGAAGCACCCGGAATGGAGCTAAAGGAATGAGGCCCCGGCACCGAACTGGGTGACGGCGTTCCGGGGATCGCGGCGCCAAAACCCTGCGTTCCGGGAACCTGGCCCAACCCCTGGATACCTGGGATCTGACTGAACCCCTGGACGCCGGGGATCGAAGGGAATCCCGGCGCGCCGGAATTGAAGCCAAAACCCTCAGGAAACGAACCCAGGGTCGGATCGATTGCCATCGGGTCATGTTGGCCGGCGGCCTGTGCCGAATGGATGCCGGATCGTGTGCCGGCATCCGGTGCGCTATTTTGAGGGTTAGTATAAGAAGGTGACCGGCCGCTTCCGGCGACGGCTGGAGGCACATGGCCCGTGCCCGCGAAATGCGGATCGGGAAGGCTGGTCTGCGGATCTTTGAGATCGACACCATTGCCCTGGTGCCCGGCGGAAGGCGAGATCCCGCTGCCGGCCACGGACGCGGGAATGGAAATAGCCGAAGCGCCCGGAGCCGTAGCCGTCGAGTTAGCATGCGCCGGGGCCGCCGGGTTGGCATGCCCTGCCGCTGCTGTCGTCGAATTGGGCGGCGCCTTGAAGAATTGATTGGCCAGCTGCTGGATGAACTGTTCATCCGCCAGTCCCGCGACGAAATCCTCCGATATCGGATACTGTTCACTCATGATCGCTATTTATACTCGTGATACCTGTCTATTGCTACTTCGTCGAGCACGGCCATTGCATCGTCGACCAATACGGCCAGAGAGCAATAGAGAGATACCAAATAGGAGGCGATGGCCTGGTGGTTGATGCCCATGAACCGGACCGAGAGGCCGGGCGATTGTTCGCCGGGCAGCCCGGGCTGATAAAGCCCTACAACACCCTGACGGGTTTCGCCCGTGCGCAGGAGCAGTATTTTGGTCTTGCCGTTCTCTATAGGAACCTTATCCGAAGGGATAAGGGGAAGACCGCGCCAGGTCAGAAACTGCGAACCAAAGAGCGAGACCGTGGGCGGCGGCACGCCGCGACGGGTGCACTCGCGTCCGAAGGCCGCGATGGCCGCAGGATGCAACAGGAAGAACCCCGGCTCCTTCCAGACCTTTGTGATCAGCTCGTCGAGATCGTCCGGCGTGGGCGCCCCGGTACGGGTGTTGATCCGCTGTGAAGGCGCGACGCTATACAGGAGGCCGTATTCCTTGTTGTTGATCAACTCACTCTCCTGTCTTTCCTTGATCGTTTCGATGATCAGGCGCAGCTGCTCGCTGATCTGGTTGTATGGTTTACTGTAGAGGTCCGACACACGCGTGTGTACATCCAATACCGTATTGACTGCGCTGAGGTTGTATTCGCGGGGGTTGTCGATATAGTCTACAAAGGTCTGCGGAAGCACCCGCTCGTCGCGGCCGGAACAGTCGACTTCGACCTGGCTCGCGTCTTTAACTTTGTTGAGTCTGTAAACGCCCGATTCTACAGGGATCCAGTTGAGCAGATGCGTGAGCCAGCGCGGGCTGATCGTGACCATCTGCGGCACTGTGCGCGTGGCGATGGCGAGTTGCCGGGCGGCGACGTCGCCGAGTGCGGTTTGTTTTTTTACTTCTTCTGCCATAGGACTTACAATGTTTGGACCAAGTTACGTTTTGTAGTTGACGAAAAAAATTAATTTGTGCTCAGCGCGGACCATCATTCAGCATTTTGATTTGCGGACAACTGTCCCTCGCAGACAAATATAATTGATGATAATTGCATAGCCCGTCCCGATCCCGTACCGATGCAAAACCAGAGCTCATGGTCGTAAGACCAGGATAGACTGCTTCGATATGCGCCGGGTCATTTTGAAAATGCACACAGTGCTCACAACCAGGTCGCGTACTTAAAAGGCGCATCGATTTAAATATGTTCATGTGTCAATGCGTTACAAGAGATGACCAATAATGACCGAAAACGACAACCGAGAGAATGTATCCCAGGATCACGTTGATGATCACTCCTGCGGTGAAGGCTATAAAGGGTTTGCTGCCGGCATTGGCCAATTCCCGGAATCGGGTCGTAAGTCCGATGCTCAGGAAACTAAACGTAAAAGCCCAGGTCCTCAATGAAGTAATGGGAGCAATGAGGGCAGGCTTCACTATTTTATTGTAGTCGGCCAGGGTATTTCCGTGAACGATCAGTGTGGTAAGGATCGAAGCGACGAGAAATCCGATGACGAATTTAGGAAAACGCCACCAGATCTGACCAACCTGGACGGTCGAATTGGTTTCTTTGTTTTCCCAATAGGTGACGGAAATGAGTGCGAGGACAAGCGCCCAGATACCGATCCACACGTCTCTGCCGATGACCTTGATCAGGGTATAGGATGCCAGTGCCTGGTCAGCCGTGCCTGAGATGCCCAGGCCTTTGCCGGCCAGCCCACCATAAGACTGCGCCGCAGCGAGCCCGGCGGCGTCCGCGAATTCCGATGTTCCGATCCAGGCACCACCCACTCCTGTCGGCAGGTGAAGGGTGCGCGAAATGAGCGGCAATGCGAAGATGAAAATGATCGCCCAAAATACGACCAGGCTGATGGCGATGGGCGGATGCTCTTTTTTTGCACGCACGGCACCGGCTATGGCAATCGACGCCGAAACACCACAGACCGCACCTCCCGCGCCCAGTACTGCCGCCAGCCTGTGGTCCAGCCCGAGCCTTCTGGCTGTGAAGAAGATGACCAGGAAGGTTACGATGGAAACGATCGACGCCTGCAAGATTGCCACCGGCCCTGCCCAGATGATCAGGGTGAAAGGTAGCGTAGCACCCAGTAGTACGATACCAAGTTTTATATAAAATTCCACCCGAAAACCGGCATCGAGCCAACGAGGCAATCCGATGACATTCGAAATGAGCAGCCCAAGCAGAAGCGCTACCAGCGGTGGTTCGAGATTATATTTGGCGGCCTGGTCCCAGTTACCGAGGACAAAGATGATCGCCGAAAGGACGAAGACAAACACAAACGAGGCAATGAATGCCCTCGGCTTTTGACCGGTGTACGAGGTGATGATAGTGAAGAGGATCAGGAATGCGCCGAGCAACGCGAGATACCTTGGGGCGTTGGTGGCCAATTGCGAGCTCAATTGAGCGATCGTCGACCATTTCGCCGGAGCTACGGCAATCCAGGAGATGCTGGAGCCGGAAAGATAAAGGATGTAAGTCAGCGCGAGGATACCCAGGCCAAGCCAAACGGTCCACCAATCTTCGGTGAGACCGGCGAAAAACCCCTTTCGGGCAGTGGAGGCTTTTTCGAGCGTAGGGTTGAGGGTAATATTTGGTTCGGACATTCAGTTAAGATTTAGGGCAAGATAAATGAAAAATTACTAGTCCACAAGTTCAGTAGGTTATCATTTGCCGATTTTTTCAGGTTTGAAGAATACCTTCCCGTCCCGCTGGATATGCCAGGCAGTAATGGGGTTCAGGTGGTAGCCGCCAAGGTCGGCGCCCCTTATGGCAGCGATGGCGGATAATGTTGGCTGGGTGTATCCGGTATCGTCGACGGCGCGGCTGAGTATCTCGGTTTCCTTTCCGTCCCAGTTCCACAGATAAGTGAACCGCGCATGCGCCTTGTCGAGCACGGGATCAGAGAGTAGGGCCGTCGCCCATGATCGGCCGGCATCGGTGCTGACCTCCACGCGGGTTATTTTACCCCTGCCGCTCCATGCGAGGCCCCTGATCTCCACCCAGCCTTTTTCGATCTGCAGCGGGTAAGCGGGAAAAGTGATGATGGACCTGGCATCCATTTCGAAGCTGAACTGGCGGATCTTACCGGTTTTTACGGGGTAGGTGTATTTGGCCGTTTCCTCCCGGGTCATGAACGGTGCGTCGGAAAGCTCGATGCGGCGGATCCATTTTACATTGGTGTTGCCTTCCCAGCCCGGAAGCAGGAGCCGCGCTGGGTAGCCTTGTTCGGGCCGGATAGCTTCGCCGTTCTGGCCGTATGCGATCATCGCGTTGTCCCAGGCCTTCCGGATGGGAATGCTCCGCGTCATCACCGCAGCGTCGGACCCTTCGGCGAGGAACCAGGTAGCTTTTGGATGAACGCCTACTTCACGGAAGAGCGTTGAGAGCAGTACTCCGGTCCATTCCGCCTGGCTGGTGAGGCCACAGACCTCCTGCGGGGTCATGTTTGGCTTACCGCTTCTGAAATTACCAGAGCATTCCAGGAAGCAGATGCGGGAGAGGGATGGAAAGCGTTTGAGGTCGCGCAGGGTGAATACCATCGGTCGTTCCACCATACCGTGGATCAGCAATTCATAGCGTTCGGGATCGATCACGGGCACCCCGCCGTGATGGCGCTGGAAATGCAGGTCGGAAGGCGTGATGATCCCATACAGCGATTGCAGGGGTGTCCTGGAGGATGTATCCGAGGGGATCAATTGCAGGCGTTCGAAGGAGGAGCGGGTACCCAATGCCGATGGAGGTGGCCCCGGTGTGCGAGTGGGGTCCGGCAGTGCAACGGTTGGGGCCGGGTTGGGGGGACCCGTCAGCGCACCGGAGGCGGGAGGCTTGGTTCCCGCTGTTTGAACGGTTTGGCCCGTGGCCGTTCGGAGGAGCACGAGCGTTGCCGTGGCAGCGGCGCCTGCAAGTAGGGCGCGACGGGTCAGCTTATCGTTTTTTTCAATCTCGCTCATCGGATACAAAATATTTTTTCGCAGGCATGACGATAGTAGGTAACTTTTTCGCGTCGAGGATGGTTTGCGGGGCGATGATCTTATTCGCGCTCAACAGGTAAGCCGTGAGGCTGTATACTTCGTTGGCAGAAAGAGAGCCCGGTGCGTTGAGGGGCATGGCCCGGCGAACATAATCGAATACGGTCGTCGCATAGGGCCAGTAGTTGCCGATCGTTTTCGCCTTGCCAGTATCGCCAATCGCGCCGACCAATTTTACAAAGGGCCCCTCCCTCCCGGTGGCGCCATGGCAGGCGGCGCATTTGACTGCGTAGATGGACTGGCCCGTGCGGGTGTCGCCGGAGCCTGCGGGCAAACCTCGTCCATCGGGTCTGATGGCAATGGCCATGGAGTCCATCTCTTTTTGTTGCGCGGGGCGGCCAAATCCAAAACGGGCCGGGCCGGCCGGCTTGTCGCGATAGTGACAGGCGTTCCAGCCCAGGCAAAGCAGGCAGCCAAGAAAGCCGGCTACCGCCAGGGAAAAGCGGCCAGGGCGATCATCGGCCGTTACCGCCAGGGGAAGACGGCAAGGACGATCATCAGCAACTACCGCCGGGGAAGGCGGACCATTAGTATGATCCGGCCTGGAGACTGCTTGGGGCGAGGGCATAAGGAATGGGGTTTCGGTCCAGCACGACATAGATGGAATCCTTGCGGTCGTCGACGCCATAGAGGATGACGCGGGAGCCATCGACCGTGTTGTAATGTAGCACCATGCGATTGCGTTTATCCGGTTTCGCTTCGGCATATTCCCTGTCGCGGCGGGCCGAGGCGGCAAGGGGATTGATGGATTTGACTTCATCCCCAATGTGGGAACGGGCAATATCGCCGATCCAATTTTTGGAACCGTGCTGACCGGCTTCTTTCTGACCCGTGAGCGTCGCGGCCTTGCCACGGTCGGCGCGTGGACTCGCACCCCGTCCGCCGCGGCTGCCGGAGCTGTCGGGAACTTTGTATTTGTCTTCGAGGTAGAGCACCTTGTCTACAGTATCCGCATAATAATGAAAGACACGGCGGCCACCGGCCACGCCGGAGATCTCGAAATTGCGTTCGATGTCACGCTGCGGCGCTCCGCCGCCATTGCCCAACTCCAGGGGAAGCCGCCGGTTGACCGAGAACGTCAGCGAGGACCAGTTCTCGAAGGTGGCGTCCTGCCACCGGCTGGTGTCCAGTGGATCGAAAGGAATGGTGCGGTTGTTGATCCGGAACTCCGACACGATATAATTGCCCCGAAGCGTACGCACGCCGGCCACAGCCGGTTGTTTGTAGGGATCGTAGCGGAAATTGGTATACTGCAGCCAGAAGAGCAGAATGAGAAAGAGAAAGAAAGTCAGGCTCTTGAGCGTCATGCGGCCGTAACGCTGCCAGGTCTTGCGCAGGGCGGGATAATACTCAACGGGGACGGTTATCCGCTCCTGGACCAGGAGACGGTAGAGCCGCGGGATGTCTTTGGCCAGGAGGAAACCCGCCAGAAGGACGAAATAGCTGGAGTAGACGTGCACGCCGCCATCGTAAGCAAAGTTGACGTAGACGATGTCACCGAGCGCCCCGAAGAGTAGGATGGCTCCGAGGGTCGTCGTGCGCCGGAAGAAGAGCAAAGCACCGGCCAGCGATTCCACAACACCGGCGAAGACCTGGTACCAGGGGACGATGCCGACCGAAAGCCAGAACACCTTTTGTGCGGTGAGGTCGCCGAAATTGGTGTTGAGGAGGCCCAGGGATGGATACGGCATCTGGACCGGGAAGAGCTTGGTGAAGCCAAAGCCGATGATGCCGATGCCTGCCCTATACCGCACAACAACACGAAGCCAGTAATAAAGCCTGTTGTATTCTTTTCTTTCCGATTTCCGCCATCGAACGACGGCCGTCCAAATGGCAGCGGCGACAATGGAGACGATCAGGGTCCAGACCCAGGTGGAATAACCGACGAGGGTGCTTCCAAAGATAGTCTTGGATAGACCTATCCCCCCATCGAAGCGGGCGATGTCGTAGAGGTCCCGGTAGTTCAGGCGGAGCCAGTTGAACTGAACGAGTTGCACATACCAGGACGCATTATTGGGGATGGAGATGATCAGGAAAAAGAAGAAGGCGACCCGGAAGGCGATCTTCTCGCCATTGTTCCAGGGCCGGAATGGCGGGGTTGTCCCCGTTGTTGCGGGCTCAGACTTGGTTGTCTTGCGCGGGTTGATGAAGGTCGTTCCTGTGACAGACATGGCGGTGGTTTTATAATTTTAAGTTCTTTGTTCGGCCCGTCCTGGCGGCTTCTTCCAGCAAATATTTCTTGTTGGTGCGGTCCAGCACGACGTAAACGGAATCATGATGGGTATCGAAACCGGAGAGCACGATGCGGCTGCTATCGGGACGCGTGTATTGCAGGACCCAGGTGTCGGCACTGTCGCGCACATTCTTGTTGCGCAACGCCAGGGTGTGCGCGACGGTATCGAAGGTGTAACTGTAATAGCGGCGGCCGTCGGTGCCCGCCAATTCATAGTCCTTGTCGAAGTCCGTACGCGCCCCAAGGTTCTCTGTATTGGCAGTATCGATGTCAGTTGGCGTATTCGCGGCGATGCTTAGCGTCGCCCAGGGTTCGAAGACCACATTCTTCCAGCGGATCGTATCCGTAGGCGAATAAGGGATGGTATCATTGTTGAAGCGGAAGAGCGTCACGTTGTAGAGCCCTTTGGCCGCGGTGAGGCCCTTGCCCTCCGGCAATTGGTACGGGTCGTGATAGAAACCCCAACGGGCGCGGAAACCCAACAGGAAGAAAAAAAACAAAAAGACAAGGGATTTCAATACGAGACGCCCATTGCGTTGCCAGGTTACTTTCAGCGAAAGCCGCCACTTATTGGGCACAGTAGGCTGTTGGAAGAACAGGAGACTGGCCAGCCTGTTAAAGTCGAAGGCAAGCACGAAGAGCGCAAGCAGGATGAGGTAGGCGCTGTATACGTATTCTCCGCCCTCATAGGCCAGGTTGGACATGAGCACATTCCCGGTAAAAAAGACGACGATCAGCGCACCGACGGAAGCCGTCTTCCGGAAGAGGAGCAGGAGGGCGGCGACAATCTCCACACCGCCTAAAAAGGATTCGTAGGAAGGGACGATACCGAGGCTAAGAGAGAAAAGTTTCCACCTGGTAAAGTCACCATAGGGGGTGTTAAGGTTACTGAGTGAGGGATAGGGTGCCTGCAGCGGATAGAGTTTGATGAACCCGAAGGCCAGCAGACCGATGGCCAGGCGATAGCGGACAATCGCCCTGATCCAATACGCCCAGCGATCCTCATCGCGCTGTTTACCCGCATCGACCCTTAGCCAAATGATCGCAACAAGGAGCGATAGCAGCAGCACGACTCCCCAGTCGGCAAAGACCGGGACCGCACCAAGAAAACGCGGTATATAATGGGCGACGGCAAAGATATCCTCGTATCTCCACCTTCCCCAGGGCAGGGAGAACAGCGTCGCCCAGTATTTTGGATCCAGTGGAACACACAGGATAAAGAAGAAAGCGAAGAGGAAACGGTAGATAAATGGTTTTGTCCTGTTGATCATGATCGGTGGTTTTATCGTGTAGCTCAGTAACCATTATTTTGCGTGAGTACGCCGTTCGACAGTTGGATCTCGACGAGCGGGATCGGGAACACATAGTCATCGGCGTTGGTGACACCCAGCACAGCCGCGGCCCTGCCGGTCCGGACGAGGTCGAACCAGCGGTGTGGTTCCAGCGCGAACTCAACGCGGTTCTCGTTCTCAATAGCAAGCAGGATATCGGATTGCGTGACTGCCGTGCTGTTCGCGAGATTTGCCCTGGTGCGGATGGCATTCAGATCGGAGAGGGCGCCGGAAAGCTCGTTCTGTTGTGCGCGCGCCTCGGCACGGATAAGGTAGACCTCCGCGATGCGGATGATGTAAGAGGGGTCGGTGGCCGGGCTGCGATAGAACAGATTGCCATACCAGGCATTCGTCGAGGTCGCCGCGATCAGCGCGCTGCGGCCGCCGCCGATGAGCGGGTTGTTAAGCAGAGAGACGATCGAATCGCCCGGTGCCCACTGTCGGGTCCCGCCGGTGGCAGGCGGCTGCCAGTAAGTGCGGGTGGAATTGGTGTACGTAGGGTTATAGGAAAGCTCGAAGACCGATTCCTTGGTGGCCACGGCGCTGGCAGGCTGGAACCATGAATTGAAGGGTGCAAGGAGCTGGTAGTTGGTGTTGTCTGCGATCACTTTTGTCGCGTAGGCTTCAGCATTAGCCCAGTCCTGCTGATAAAGGTAGTACCGGGCCTTTAGTGCCCAGGCCGTTTCCTTGTTGGCCCGCACCGGATTTTGAGTGGTCGGTAGGGACATCAGGGAATCCGCCGCATTGAGGTCGCTGAGTACCTGAGCGTAGGTCTGTGCCAGCGTGCTCCTGGCAATGCTGTTCTTTTGCGTGGCCGTGGTCGTCGGCGTCAGCGTGATAGGAACACCGCCCCAGGCGCGGGCCAGGTCGAAGTAAGACAGGGCACGGACAAAATAGCCTTCGCCGGTAAGCTGGCTTTGCTGGCCGGTAGTGAAAGTAGGGTCCACCACTTTGGGGACTTTTTCGATGACCTGGTTCGCACCGTTGATGGTCTGGTAGATCCCGCTCCATACCGTTTCCAGGTTGCCATTGTCGGCCGTAATGTTATGCGCGATGAACTGCTGGATCACAGCCTGAGAGCCTGTCCATACGATGTCGTCGCCGCCGAGATAGCCGAAGGTCTCGTAGAGGCCGCCGTAATAGGATCCGGTGCCGGTCGAACTGCCGGCGGGGGGAGTCGTGCCTCCGGCCATGGTACGGTAGAGGCCGCGTACGGCCGTCTCAGAAGACGTCGCGTCGACGATGGTGGCCAGGTCCGAGACCTGGTCGACGGGCTGGACATTCAGGAATTTCTTACAACCGGATGCCGTGATCAGGAGAAGTACGGGGATCAGAAATTTATATTTGTAGCTGGTGCGCATAGTTTGTTTTTATAATGTTGCGTTGATACCGAATTGAATGGCCCGGGGTTGAGGCGGTGTGCCCAGATCGAGTCCCTGAATGGTCTGGATGCTGGTGACGTTGGCTTCCGGATCGGGCCCCGTGTATTTGGTCTTCAGCCAGAGATTGGTGCCTACAAAATAGACCCGCAGGGTAGAGACATGGTATCTTTGGGTGAAGGCTTGCGGGATCGTATAGCCTACGTTCAGCGATTTTAAGCGGATAAAGGAGCCGTCTTCCAGGAAGCGGCTGTTCTGCTGCACCGTGTAATTCAGGCCGTAGGCCGTCTCGCGGGGGACGTTCGTGATCTGCCCTACATGCGTCCAGCGGTTGAGCTGACTGGACTGCATCACACGGGCCGCATCGCGGGTGCCGCCGCCTTCGCCAAAGAAGCGTTGCAGGTTAAGGACGTCATTGCCCTCTTCGTAGGTAAAGAGCAGGCTGAGATCGAAGCCGGCATACGACAAGGTATTGCTGATCCCGCCGAAGTATTTTGGGGCGGCGTTGCCCATCGTCTCCCTGGCTGAAGTCGGCAGCGTGCCGTTGACCTCGCCCTGGAAGACAGAATTGCCTGTCTTGGGGTCTACGTAAAGCTGCTTGTATAACCAGAACGAATACAGTGGGTGTCCCTGCTGCATGATCAGCCAGTCGCGGTTGTATTGATAGAGAGGTGTGGGAAGCCTGACGACCTTGCTGACGTTGCCCGAGATCGAGAAATTGGTAGTCCAGGTGAATCCATGGCTCCTGATATTGACCGAATTGATGCCCACTTCGTAACCCTTGTTGCTGATGATGCCAGCGTTGCTGTTATAGGTGGAGAAGCCACTGACGGCGGCGACGGGTAATTGGAGCAGGACGTTGGTGGTACGTTTGTCGTATAGGTTGCCGTTGAACGTGATCCTGTCCCCAAAGAGGCCGACGTCCAGTCCGATATTGGCCTGGGCCGTGCGTTCCCATTTCAGGTTGGCGTTTGCCAACTGGTAGGGCGCGGTTCCCGGTTGGGCGCCGCTGGCATTGTCCGGGTAAGCGTAGCCCCCAGACCAGAGGCCTTGTGCAGCAAAATTATTGATCCCATTCTGGTTGCCGGTGATGCCATAGCTACCCCGGAGTTTCAAGTCGCTGAGCCAGTGCACGTCCTGCAGGAACTCCTCCTGCTTGATGCGCCACGAAGCACCGATCGACGGGAAATATCCCCATTTGTTGTCTGCGCCGAACTTGGATGAACCATCGGCACGGGCGCTGGCCTCCAGAAAATATTTACCGGCAAAGTTGTAATCGATCCTGCCGAAGAACGAGGCCAGGTTGCCCTTGGTCCAGGTTTGCGAGGAAGTCAGGGTGGCAGCGGAAGAGATCGAGGTATAGGAATTATTTGGGAAGCCCGTACCCTGGGCAGAAGTATTGCTGATCACGTTGCTTTGTACGGTATTACCGACGACGATGCCGAAAGTATGTTTGCTGTTGAACGTCGCCTTATAGGATAGGGTCTGTTCGTCGATCCAGGTGCTGTTCTGGGTCAGCGACGAAGTGGCCAGTCCATTGGTGGGCGGCGACCCATCCTGGGTCAGGTTGTTCCAGTACTGGGATTCGTTGTAATTGTTGTAGTCCAGGCTCCAGCTTGTACGGAATTTCAGGCCGGGAAGGATCTGTGCGTCCGCGTAGAGGTTGCCGATATAGCGCAGGCTGACGGTATGGACGTCGTAATACTTGATGAGGATCGCGAGGTTGTCGAAACCCGCGTAGTCAAGCGGTTGACCCGTAGCACTGGTTGGCGGCAGATAGGTCGGCGTATTGATGGCCGATTGCAGCAAACCGCCGTCTGGTCCGTCCCCTGCCCGACCCTGTTTGCGGAACGTACGGGAGAAATTGTTACTCACGCCGACCTGCAGCCAGTCGGTCACCTTCTGATCTACGTTGAATTTGAGGTTGGCCCTTTCAAAATACAAGGGACGTATATCTGCATCCTGGTGTGAAAAGCCAGCGCCTAAATAGTATTGCGTTTCCTTGTTACCACCGGAAAGCGCAAGGTTATAATTCTGAATGCCGCCATGACGGAAAAGCTCGCCTTCGCGGTCATAGGTCTTTTGCAGGTCGGGGGCGCCGCGGTTGGTGGACGCTGTCGGGTTCAGGACGTTGCCGCTGAACGGTGGATTCTTGTAAGTGTTCTGGCCGGCGGTATTGCCTGCCGCCACGGCATCTGCATAAGAATTGGCGTAGAATTCGTTTTCGAGCATCGCGTGCTGAGGCCCCGTCGTCAGCCCCCAAAGCCGGGTGGCCCAATTGGTACCCGTGGAAGCGTCGAGGCTCAACTTCGCGCCGCTGTTGAAGCCGCCGCGTTTCGTGGTGATGATGATGACACCGTTGGCCCCGCGCGAACCGTAGATGGCCGTGGCGCTGGCGTCCTTTAACACTTCTACGTTCTCGATATCGGCGGGATTGAGATCCGCCAGCGGAGAAGTGGCCCTGCCGCCGGTGTTGATCGTCTGTAAACTTGTATTGTTGATGAAGACGCCGTCGATGATGTACAGCGGGTTATTGTCTGCATTGATGGAGGTGGTGCCACGGATGCGAACGAAGACGCCGTCACCGGGTACCCCGGTGTTGGAGTTGATCTGCAGGCCGGGAGCCTTCCCCTGCAGCTGGGCGTCGAAGCTGGCAACGGGGATCGCTGCAACTTCTTGTTGTTTGATGGAAGAGATAGAACTGGTAAGGTCCTTTCTCCGTTGCGTTCCGTAACCTACTACTACTACGTCATTGAGCTTTCCCGCCGATTCCTGCAGACGGATGGTCACAGGGTCGAAGTTGTTGATGGTTACATCCTGCGACTGGTAGCCAATAAAGGTCACCGTGACGACGATGGGAACTCGCTGCCCCGTGACGAACTTGAAATCTCCGTTGCGGTCCGTGATGACCTCATGGGTGGTCCCTTTGATGTGCAGGGTAGCACCGGGCAATGGAAGATCGGTCTTGTCTGTAATGCGTCCCGTGAGGGTAATATTGCTGTTTGAAGACTGCGCGTATGCGGAATAGACAAAAAGAGCCAATAACGCAGATAAAAAAAATCTCATAAATAGTTTATTCTATTAGTCTACCAATTTAGTAGGGTAAAGATACACGGCAAAAAACTATAAACAACGTCTGTTTCAATAATTTTTTGCTTAGTGGAGATTTCTACTGATCCTGCTGGGGGATTGCGGGGTGACATTTTTTCAGTATCTTCAAACATTCCCAAAGCTCAATAGAGTCATGAAACAAGCCGTCTTTACCAAGCACAGCCCGGCCCCCATCGGCCCCTTTTCCCAGGCCATCAAGGCGCAGGGTGTCACCTTATACGTTTCCGGGAGCATCGGCATGCAGGATGGTCAACTCGTAAAAGGAGGCATCAAGGCCCAGACCATCCAGGCACTCGATAATATCAAGGCCGTTTTGGACGAAGCCGGTTATGGTTTTGCTGACGTTGCCAAGGTCAATGTTTATCTGCAGGACATGAACGACTTTGCCGCCATGAACGAGGTCTATTCTAATTTTTTTCCGGAGCCGGAGCCTGCACGGACGACCGTGCAGGTCAGCCGGATGCCGAAAGATGCTTTGGTTGAGATCGATTGTATAGCCGTCAAATAATCCCTGACGCCCGTCAATAACGCCTGCCGCCGGTATTGCGCGCCGATCTATCGCTTGAATGTCGCCGCCGCCTGCAAGGCCTGGTATACATTCACTACGCCACCGGAAACCGAGATATCGCTCATGTTCACTTTTCGTTTGCCCTGATCGACCATAACGATGTGTGAAGGCTTTACTACCGACTGTATAATGATTTGCTTGACCTGCGCGGCCTTTAGTTTGGGGTAATACTCCCGGATGAGCGCCGCCAGCCCTGTCACCACGGGCGATGCCATGCTGGTCCCGCTTTCGTAGGTATATTTCGATCCGGGTATCGAGGAATAGATCTGCACGCCAGGCGCAAACACATCCACATTCTTCTTGCCATAGTTGCTGAAGCTGGCCACCAGCGTCGAATCGTCGTCGGGGCCGGAGGCACCCACCGTGATCCAGGCATCCGCCGAGCCGCTGCCATCCGCGTAGTAGGGATTGGGGAAATTGCCGTTCGTTGAATCGTCCAGGTCCTTTCCGTCATTGCCTGCCGCATGGATCAGCAGCACATCTTTACTCATCGCATATTTTACCGCTTCGTCGACCGCGGCCTTGTTCTTGGGCCAGCCTTTGCCAAAGCTCATGTTGATGACTTTCGCGCCATGATCGGCGGCATAGCGGATACCATTGGCAACGTCCTTATCCCGTTCATCGCCATCGGGTACGACCCGCAGGACCATGATCTGTACGTCGTCAGCGATGCCATCGATGCCGACCCCATTGTGCCGGACCGCCGCGACGATACCTGCGACATGGGTACCATGCAACGCATCCGGTCCGGTGACGTCGGCATTGCCGTAATATTTTTGGCTGGCGTCGTTGTAGTTGTCCCCTACGATCGATCGCGGGTCATAGGTAATATTGTAATGATAGGCGAGTTCGTCCTGGTAGTGCTTCAGCGGTGCGTCGATGCCATCTGTAACCAGGCTGGAGTAGCTCATGCCGGTCTGCAGCTGCCGGGTAACGATCATCTGCACCCGCTGTTCCGGACCGGTCGACGGGGTGTAGGCCTGCCAATCCGAAATAGTCGGGCTGTCCTTACCTATTTTTTTTGCGATCGAATCCAGTATCCCCTTGAACCGGCTGATCCCTTCCACCGTCTGTGCTATCCTGCTCCGGCCCGTCTCGTATTCTTCCTTCATCTTCAGGAACGTATTGTAGCCTGACTGGTATTTGTCGGGTATCGTACCTGCATTTTTGAGGCTGTCATAGAAAGGCGTTTGTTCGCGCACCAGGCGC
>Ga0302326_10001577_pt1 | contig 57669 bp, 42 predicted proteins | sample Palsa_T0_3_FD_202264 | JGI IMG/M metagenome (GOLD analysis project Ga0302326, IMG submission 202264) | Peat permafrost microbial communities from Stordalen Mire near Abisko, Sweden - Palsa_T0_3 | ecosystem: Environmental > Terrestrial > Soil > Palsa > Peat permafrost | place: Sweden: Abisko...
TCGCGGGCATCATGATTGCCTACCGGTCGCATTTCGAATCGAGCGATGGAAATTCGGGCGATTCGACCGTCACGCACGTGGAGGTCAACCCACCCGACGGCGACGCGCGACTTCAAAAGCCGGCGTCCGACGTTACGGACTTTTCGATCTCGGGCGGCGCCTCGAGCACGACCGTCCCCTTCGAACTCATCGAAAATCACGTGTACGTCAACGTCATGCTCAACGGAAAGGGGCCGTATCGCTTCATCTTCGACACGGGCGGCGCGAACCTGGTCGATCCCCAAGTTGCGCGAGAGATCGGTGCGGTCGGCAAGGGTTCGGTGCAAGGAGAAGGCGTCGGGGCGACAACCGAATCCGTACGGTTTGCGAATGTCGACTCGCTGACGGTCGGTAAAGCAACGCTTAAGCGTCAGCTCTTCGGTATCGCACCGGTTCGTGCGGGCGTCGGCATGTCGGGTGGCCGTCCGATTGACGGCCTCATTGGATTTGAAGTCTTAGCCCGTTTCATCACGACCTTCGACTATGCGAACGACCTCGTCGAACTCGCCCTTCCGGGAAGCGCTCCGCCGCCGGCAAATGCGGACCTGCTACCGTTTGTCTTTCACGGTCAGCAACCGCAGTTCGCCTGCACGATCGCCGGTGTAGCGACCCAATGCACGCTGGATACCGGCGAACGCGCGTCCATTACGCTGTTTGCCCCGTTCATGGCGGAGCACCCGCAAGTCGTTCCGAAAACGCTGACCGCCGTCGGCGTGGACGGCTTTGGCTTCGGCGGACCGGCGATGGGTAAGCTTGGTCGTGTAATGTTACGCATCGGAAACTACGATCTGCCGGGCGTCGTCGCCGACGTTACAACGCAAACGAAGGGTGCGTTCGCGGCGCCGTTCGTCGGGGGAAACGTCGGCGGCGGCGTCCTCAAGCGCTTCACGCTGTACCTGGATTACGGTACAAGCACGATGGCGCTGGCGCCGAACGCATCGTACGCCGTGCGCGACAGCTACGAACGGGCGGGGATGTTCCTCCTCACCAAGGACGGCAAGAAAGTTGTCGACGACGTGCGCGCGGGCACCCCGGCGCAAGCGGCAGGCATCGTGAAGGGAGACGTCATTACCGCGATCGACGGCAATGATGTCGCCGCCGAGAGCCTCGACGAGGTTCGCTTATCGTTCTTCGGCGCGCCCGGCACCGTGCTCCGTCTGACCCTTACCGACAAGGCCGGTGCCGCAAAGACGGTGACCCTCACGCTACGCGACTACGTTTAGCGCGCCGAAAAGCTGGGTCAGATCTTCTGCTGGAGCGTCAGCGTTACTTGAGCCGGTGCGAGCCCGAATTCTTCACTTGGCATCGGGCTCAACGCGCTCTCGGCGTTCGTGATAGGAGCCGTGCCGAATCCGATATAGCCAAAATCTTGAACCCCGCTATTGAAGATGTTGGTGCCGCCGATCGTCACGAGCGTGTTCTTGCCGATGGCGCGGCTCAGGAACGCGTTGCTGTGCCAGTACGCCGGCCGGTTGTACGGGTTGTTGTAGCCGACATAGTAGTTGTCGATGCGGAACTCCCAGGGACTCGGCGCGACGTCGAGCGAGATCGTGGCTTGGTGAAGTGGGATGCCCGCGAGTTGGGCGCCGTTGACGACGGTCGGATTGCTCACCAAGATTGGTGCCGCGATCCCTGTTTTGGTCGAGGACTCGATGTAATACCCATAGTCGAAATACGCGATGCGGGCAACGCGTTGGCGGCCGGAAAGTTCGATGCCGCGCACGAGAGCGTGCGAGGCATTGTAGGTCGTCGAAACCGAGAGATAACGCGCTTCCGTCGCGGCCGTGATGTCCTCGCCCGGGCACTGCGATTGCAAACGTTGCAGGTACTGCGAGAGCGCCAGGGGTGCGAAGACGACGTTGCCGATGCCGTATTGAAGCAACGGCTCGGAGGCGGAAAACAGCTGATTTCCGACGCTCGTCACATAGCCGTTGAGTTGCACGTTGCTGTCTAGGTTGAAGCGGTGGCCGTATCCCACCTCGAGGTCGTTCGCCGTCTCGGACTGGAGGTCCGGGTTGCCGGCGCTCGCGACGTCGTTGTACCCGTTACACGTTACCGACGTGAGCGAGGCACCGGGAGCCGCGGCGTGAACGATGCCGACGAGCTTCAATTGAGGTGAGGGAGCGCCGTCCGAGTGGCCGTACGTGAATTGCACGACGTCGTCGTGGGTGGGGCGAAACTGCAGCGTCGCGCGCGGATCGAACGTCGTGTGCGTCGTGACCGAGGAATGTTTCAGCCACGCGTTGAGGAACAACGAGAACTTGTCGGAGAACTGGTAGGAATCGCGAGCGAACGCGCTCCATTCGCCGAAAAAGCCGGTTGGGATATCCGGCGAGATCCCCGAGGCGTCGTCCCGGATGCCGGTTTGCAGCTGGTGCCACGTCGTGTATCCGAACCCGAAGTAGTTGCGCGCGGTCGAGATCTCGTCTTCTGCGAGGTAGCCTTGCGTGTTGTAGTAATCCGCGAACGTCGGCGTACCGAGCAATTCGTCCGCGGCGGAGATACCGCCGCCGAGGCTGGAGTACTTCCAGTAGGTGTAGTCGTTGTCGAAAGCCGAGATCGTCACGTTATTGTTACCGGCTTTAGTCGTGAACGCGAAATCGTAGTCGTGCATCGTGGTCGAGCGCTGTCGGCCGGCGCCACCGCCGTCGGGGCCGGAGGACGCGTACGCAAATTGCTGCGCGGTGTAGCAACCGTTCGTCTGCGGCGTCGTAAGCGGGTTCGTCAGTACTAAATAGCCGGGGGCGCCCGAGGTCGTCATGCAGTCCGAGCTGCCGCTCAAAATCTGCTTGAGGCGCGTCGCGTAGGGTAGATTGTCATTGTCGCCGTTGCCGGTCGAGTCGGACCATTGGACGCCATCGTACGCGGTTACCTTGAAGTGCGTCACCGGGCTGAAGGCGTAGTCGATTTTGGCCAGCCCGATCGATTGCTGCGTGTTCTGGCTTACCATGTAGGTATTGACGGCGAGATTGCACTGGCTGACGTCGAAATACGGGGACGTCCCCACGGTCGCGGTGCTTTCGCCGCCGTAGCACGCGCCGTTCGGGTTTACGGAACTCGGCGACGCATTGTTTGGGCGCGCCGACTGCGCGATGCGTTGCGGGGCGAAATCGCCGTATTCGCCCAATCGCCCAAACGCGAAGGCGTAGCCTACTTTGTTAACGGTCCCAGTTCCCGTGATGCCGGTCGAAAGCGTGCCGAAGCCGCCGATTTGCTGTTGAAACGAGAAGTGGGGCGTTGCGGTGGGATTGAGCGTGACGAAATTCACGGCGCCGCCGATCGTGTCGCTGCCGAAAAGTCCCTGGGCACCGGAGCCATACGTTACGTCGAGTTCGGTGAATCCGAAGGCTGGACCGAGCGAGAAATTGTATCCGCCGCTGCCGACGCCGAGCGGCCCCACGGGATGGCCGTCGAGCAGCACGGCCGTCTCGTCCGTGCCGAATCCTCTCAAATCGAGCGAGGCGTCGTCGCCCACCGATGAGCTGGTTGAAAAATTCGTGGCGGGTAAGTTCGCGAGCGCGTCGGTAACCCGTATCTGGCCGTTCAAAGTCACGGACGCGACGCTGACCTGGCGCGAAATCGTCGTTGCGGCGCTCAACGCCTGCGCGCTCGTCGTCGTGTGCCCGATCGTCGTTAGAGAGCTACGCGAGCTGGTCGCGGATAGTCGCAAAGCAGTGTTGATGGTGGTTGTCCCGGCAAGCACGGCGACGTCGTCGGTTTCGGAAACCACATAGCCGGCCGCGCGAACCGTAACGTCGTAGATGCCCGGTGCTACGTCGAGACGGTACCGGCCGCTGCTGTCCGTCTTGGTGGAACGGGGAGCTGCACCATCTCGAACCAGATCGATCTCGGCACCGGAAATCGGCAAAGCGTTGCCCTGGTCGACGACGAGGCCCGAAACCGAGGCCAAGGCGGTATCGGCGAAGGCGCCCCCGGTCGACCCCAAAAGCAGCGAACCGATGAGCAGTGCGACTAGCGCTCTCATATGACTCCTTATAGAAAGGCAAACAGCGTCGCGCTCGAGCGCACCGTGTCACACTGACGCTAAGCGATATAACTTAAAGTCGCTTTAAGGTTTGCCGGCGAAAAATCTGTAAGCATCTTAATGTGAATGCCAGATGAACGGCAACGTAGTTCAAACGTAGGTGAACCGCACATGAAAACGCCGCGGAGGAGTATCGATTCACCGTTCGCAAGGCGCGCGGGATGCCACTCCTGCCAGCAATCCCGCCCCAGCGCGTTCCCATCGATAGCGGCTTCGACTACGTCACCGTCGACGCGCAGCGCCGCCGTGTTTACGCCGCGCACACCGGCAGCCAGGCGCTCCTCATCGTCGACGCGGACACGGGCCACATTCTCGGCCAGGTGAAGGTCGGCCCGCTGCACGGCGTCGCGGTCGACCCCGCTACGGGCCACGTCTTTACGGGAGACGGCGAATCGCGAACCGTCTCCGAGGTCGATCCGGAATCGAAAGCCGTTCTACGCTCGGCCGCCGTCGACGGCAACGTCGACGCGATCGCATATGACCCGAGCAACGGGCACATCTACGCGGACGAAGATGACGGCACGCGAATCTTTGTCGTCGACGCGAAGACGATGAAGGCGATCGGAACCGTCGCGCTGCCCGGACACAAACCCGAATACCTCAGCGTCGACCCGCAGTCCCACTACATCTATCAAAACATCTCCGACCTTTCGGAAGTCGTTGTGATCGATCCAACCGCGCTCAAGATCACCAGGACGATTCCGACGCCGGACATCAAGGGCAACCATCCGCTGCAGTACGATCCAGCGTACGGCCACATCCTGGTGGGCGGCCAGAACGGCGTTCTCGCGGCTTACGATAAAACCGGCGCCCTCGTTGGGAAGGTCGCGATCCAAGCGCGCGTCGATCAATGCAATCTGGATCGAACGTCGCACCGGATGGCGTGCTCGGGAAGCGGAATGCTCACCCTGTTGCAAGACAACGCGTCAGGTGGCCCGACGGTCATAGCGCAAATCCCCGTTCCGCGCGAGGCCCATACGGTGGGGATCGACCCGGCGAGCGGACATATCTGGATCGTGTGGGCCGATCCCGACGGCGACTTCACGCAGAGCTTCGAGTTTCGGCCGTAACGTAGCACATGCGCCTACCGGCCGTCTTCGCTCTCGTTATCTGCTGTTGCGATCTTGACGGAAGCGGCGCGTACGCGCAAGCGGCGCCGCACTCCGATCTTCGGATGGTCGTCGTCGTCAGCCGTCACGGCGTTCGCTCGCCGACCGATCCGAACGAACTTTCGCCGTACGCCGCGAAGCCTTGGCCAGCGTGGCAAGTGCCGCCGGGAAATCTCACCGCGCACGGCGCGACCCTGATGACCGCTATGGGTGCGTCGTATCGTTCGTTCTATTCCGCGGCCGGGTTGCTTCCGTCAACCGTTTGTCCCGCTTCAGAGGCGCTCTACGTCTGGGCCGATGTCGACGAACGTACCGAGGCTACGGCCGCCGCTTTGCTCGACGGGCTCGCTCCAGGCTGCGGGTTCGCAAAACATGACATCGGCGCTTCGGTCGATCCCCTCTTCCACGCGCTGCCGACCCTTGGAAAAGCCGACCCGGCGACCTCATCGGCCTCGATTGCCGGCTCGGTTGGTGGTGACCCGCAAGCGGTCGTGCCGGCCTACGGCGCCGCTTTCGCGAAACTCGATGCGATTCTCGGCTGCGGCGCCGGCCCGTGCCGGCGCGTCTCCAACGTGGCAATGTCTTTTCAAACGTCTTCGAAAACCGGGCTCGTCAGTCTCGAAGGGGCGGTCGGCCTCGCCTCAACCGCGGTCGAGGACTTCATCCTCGCTTACGCTGATGGAAAACCGGCTAGCGAAGTCGGCTGGGGCGCAATCGATCGGGCCACCCTCTTAGAACTTTCGCAGCTGCACTGCTTGAAGTCCGCGCTCACCACGCAGACGCCCTATGAGGCGCGCGCCGTGGGCTCGAACCTCCTCGCGCACGTACTCGCGACGATCGATCAAGGCGCGGCCGGAGTCCGCGACGAGAATACGCGTGCGCCACTCTCCGCGCGGTTCGTCGCGTTCGTCGGCCACGATACGAATCTGGAAGCGCTCGCCGGACTGCTGCGCCTGCGCTGGTTGATGCCGGGCTACCAGCCGAACGACACGCCGCCCGGGGGCGCCCTAGTCTTCGAGATCCATAAGCCCGGTATCGGTCCGGCCTCCGTCCGTCTCTTTTACACCGCGCAGAGCCTCGATCAGATGCGAAGTCTCTCACCGGACCCACCGGCACGCGTGCCGGTATTCGTACCGGGATGTCCGACGCTGGACTGCCCAATCGCGACATTCGATCGCATCGTTAACGCGTCGATCGACCCGGCATTCGTCGGATCCTGGTGATTTTTTTTGACGTACGCGCTGCGGCGCCGGCTGCTGCCGGCCTTGACCATGCTCGTCGTCCTCTCCGCGTTGTTCGGCGCGTCGCGCGCTGCGGCCGGACCGCCTTACGTAACGGATGATCCCGAGCCGACCGACTACCGCCATTGGGAGATCTATACGGGTTTTCAATACGCCAACGACCGCGGATCGGGCGTGTCGGTAAGCCTCCCGTTCGCAGAATTCAATTACGGAGCGATGCCGAACGTCCAAGTGTCGCTGACGATGGCGCTCGACGACAACATTTCGAACGTGACGCATCGTTACGACCTTGGGGACACCGAAATCGCCGTGAAGACGCGGTTTGTCCAAGAGTCGCAGGATCGGCCGCAGATTTCTTTTTATCCGAGTGTCGAGATTCCATCCGTAGCAGGCGCGCATGCCGTTACGTACCTGCCGCTCTGGCTGCAGAAGAGCTCGGGGCCTTGGACCGCTTTCGGCGGAGGCGGTCTCTACCTCAACGCCGGGCCGCGAATGCGCGATTACGCGTTCGTCGGGGGTGCCCTCGAACGCGCGCTTTCGCCGGGAACGACGATCGGTGCCGAACTCTTCCATCAAGGCGCCGAGGCGATCGGCGCCTCCGATACGACGGCCGCGAATGTCGGAATGATCGCTCAAGTCGGGAAATACCACGCAATCCTCATTTCGTTCGGCCGGGCGCTTCACGGTGACGACGCGTTCTCCGCGTACGCGAGCTACGAGTTCGCGCTTGGACCGGCCGCGGGGCGCAAGTAATCCGACCGGCCGACCAGAAGGCTATGGCGTGAAGATACTGGTCGTTGAGGACGATGCGCGCCTAGCCGCGGTGCTGCGCCGAGGGCTGGCCGAGAGCGGGCATCTCGTCGACGTGGAGCACGACGGCGTGCGCGGGCAGTCGACCGCGATTGCCGGGGGCTATGATGCGATTATCCTCGACGTCATGCTGCCGCAGCGCGACGGTCTTTCCGTCGTTCGCGAGATGCGTCGGCGCGAGATCGGCACGCCGGTCTTACTTTTGACGTCTCGCGACACGGTCGATGATACGATCGAAGGGCTCGATGCAGGGGCCGACGACTACCTGCGGAAGCCGTTCGTCTTTCGCGAGCTCGATGCGCGGTTACGTTCGATCACGCGGCGGAGCGACTCGGCGTCACAGAAGGAGTTGCGACGCGGTGACCTCGTGCTCGATTTGGCCGCGCGCACGGTCTCCCGTCGCGGAATGCCGATCCAACTAACCGCGCGCGAAATCGCCTTCGTCGAGTATTTCATGCTTAACGCGGGGTTGCTGTTGACGCGGCGGATGATCGAAGATGCGCTTTGGGAGCCATGGCGAGAAACGGAGTCCAACGTCATCGAGGTGTACGTCCGACGCCTCCGCACGAAACTCTCTCCGAACGGGGAGCCGAATCTCATCGCGACGATTCGCGGAGCCGGGTACCGCTTCGGGGACGCGGTGCAGCATCCTTAACGCCGGGACGCTGCGCGGGCGACTCGGCCTCGCGTACGCCGCTGCGCTCATCGCCGCGCTAGCCGGCTTTGCCCTCATCGCGCTTGCGGTTGTCGACCGAGCCCAACGTACCGCCCTCGACCAACAACTTGCCTCGACCGCGCGTGCCTTACGCGTCGTCGGTGACGTTCGCAACGGCAGGCTGCTCGTCGACGCCGGCGACCGCAAACAATATGCCACGATCGCGGGCGCCAGAGCGGATAGCGCGATCGTCGCGGCTGGTGGGTCGGTTCTCATTAGCAGCGACGAGGAGACGGCCCGTGCGGTATCCCTTCCCCTCGTCGACGCGGGGGCTCCCTCATACTCCACCGTCGCCTCCAAAGGGATGCGCATTCGCGCGTTCGTGACTCCAATTGTCGTGGGGGGACAGCGGGTCGGGGAAACGCTCACCTGGGCAGATACCAATGCGATCGGGGCGCTGGATCGTAGCGTCGCTGCCGGCTTCGCGGCCGGTATTGTGGCGATCGCCGCATTGGCTATCGTTGCCGGTGGAGAAATCGCTCGCCGCTGCCTGGCACCGCTCGATCGTATAGCATCGCTTGCGTCGGAAATCGAGGCGCACGATCTCTCGCGGCGTCTCGCGATGCCGGCGCGCAGCGACGAACTCGGCAAGCTCGGCGCCACCTTCGACCGTATGCTGGATCGATTGCAGAACGCCTTCGATCGGGAGCGCAGGTTCACGAGCGACGCTTCGCACGAATTGCGCGCACCGCTCTCAGTCATTCGTGCCGAAGCCGACCTTGCGCTGCGCAGCGAGCGCACGCCGGGCGAGTACCGCCGAGCGCTCGAAACAATTGCCGCCGAAGCGGACGCGCTGGAAGCGCTTACGCGCGACCTGCTCGCAGCGGCCCGAGCCGGCTCGGCAGGCGAGGACGCTCATGGACCGGTCGATCTTTCGCTTGTCGCCAGGACCGTCGCTCAGCGCATGAGCGTTGTCGCCGGGACGCACCGCGTTGTGGTCAAGAAGGTGTCGGAACACGATGCGATCGTGCGGGGAAGCCGCGCGCTGATCGAGCGCGCGATCGTGAGCGTCCTTCACAACGCGCTGAAATTTTCACCCGAAGCCGGGACCGTGGAGATACGCGTGTCGGGTGATACGCCGCGTGCCGAACTGTCGATTCGCGACGAGGGTCCGGGGTTCTCCCAGACGGCGCTGCTTCGAGGCTTCGATCGATTTTGGCGAGACGACGCAGCACGCGGGTGCGAGGGGAGCGGCCTTGGGCTTTCGCTTGCGAAGACGATCGTTGAAGGCCATGGCGGGACGATCGCTCTCGCGAACGCGCAGCCTCATGGTGCGATCGTCGCGATGACGTTTCCGGCGGCTACCGGTTCGCGAAGGTAACCGCATGAGCGACGGCGCGCAGCGGGTTTTTGTCACGGGCGGATCCGGCTTCTTGGGTAGCGCGCTCGTTCGACGCCTGATTTCGAGCGGCGCGTCGGTCGCGGCGCTTTCGCGTTCGGAGGCGTCGGACGTCAAGCTTCGCGCGCTCGGAGCAGAACCGGTTCGCGGCGACGTCAGGGCACCGGACACGCTGCGTCGTGGACTCGAAGGCGCGGCCGTCGTCTACCACGCCGCGGCTCGGACCCAGCTGTGGGGACCGTTCTACGAATTCAGGCGCGATACGATCGAGGGAACCGAACACGTTTTGGCAGCCGCTGCGGAAGCCGGCGTTCCCCGCTTCGTGCACGTCAGCACCGAGGCGGTGCTCGCCGGCGGCAAGCCGATCGTCGATGCGGACGAGACCTGGCCGTACCCGCCAACGTTTGCGGGAGCCTATCCGCGTTCCAAGGCGCTTGCCGAACAGCGTGCCCTCGCGGCGAACCGCCCCGGCTTCGACGTCGTCGTCATTCGCCCGCGTTTCATTTGGGGTCGCGGTGACACGGTACTTCTGCCGCACCTCACCGCGGCGATGGAAAGCGGCCGGTGGATCTGGTTCGGTGGGGGCCGGTATCGCACGTCGACGTGTAACGTCGCCAACGTCTGCGAAGGCGCGCTACTCGCGGCCGAACGCGGACGAGGGGGCGAGATCTATTTTTTGACCGACGGCGAGCCTGTCGTCTTTCGCGACTTCATCACGGCTCTCGCGGCGACGCGGGGCGTCGATCCGGGCAAGCGCGTGGCCGCGATGTGGCTCGCGTCCGGCGGTGCGGCGGCCTACGAAACGCTCTGGACGGTCGCTCGCTTGAGTGGCGAGCCGCCGCTGACGCGCACTGCCGTCAATCTTTTCTTCGGGGAGGTAACGGTGCGCGACGCCAAGGCGCGACGCGAACTCGGATACGCCGGCCAGGTTTCCGTCGCCGAGGGCCTTGCCGAGCTGAAAACGGCGCCGAGTTAAGCGCTCATACGGCGGCGCGCGATTCGGGCCTCTCGCGACGGTTCTTGCGCTTGACCGCGTACATCGCCGCGTCGGACACGGCGCGCAGCGCCTCCGCGTCGGTGCCGTCGTCGGGATAGACGGCAATCCCGATGCTCGCGTCGGCGAAGACCGCTTCGCCGCGCAGCAGGATCGGTTCGTCGAGGGTCGCAAGCAGGTCGCGCGCGAGCCGATCCGCTTCGGCGCGGCCGTCGATACAATCGGCGATCACGATAAACTCGTCGCCGCCCAGCCGCGCGCAAAGGTCGGTTTTGCGCACGCGCCGGGCGAAGCGCTGCGCGATCGTGCGCAAGAAGTCGTCGCCGGCATGATGTCCGAAAGAATCGTTGACGGCTTTGAAGCGATCCAAATCGATCGCGAGCATTGCGACCTTCGTGCCGGTGCGCCGCGCGCGCGCGAGCGCGCCTTCGAGCCGATCCTCGAATAAACGGCGGTTCGGCAGACCCGTAAGTTCGTCGTGGAAGGCGAGGCGGACGGAGCGTTCCATCTGATCTTCGAGTAACGTCAGGATGATCCCGATGGCGACGATATATTTGGGGATGTTGTAGGCCGTGTCGTCGATGTGAAGGTGGGGCGCCCACGCGCCGAGCGCCATGCCGACCGGGAAGACGAGGCCCCAGGCGATGAAACCGAAGACCGTCGTCAGAACACCGGTCGACGCGCGGCGGAAGCGGCGCCAGTGGAGAACGCCGGCGCCGAGAAAGAGGCAGGTGAGGATATTGTTAACGCCGTCGGAGGGAGCGCTGTCGATGCGGATGACCACGAGCAGCGAAACGCCAAGGGCCAGACACGCAACTGCGGCCAGCAGTCGCTCGGTCGCGTTCGTGCGGATCACGCGCGTTAGAACGACAACCGGCACGATGACGTTGGCCACCGCGGTCGCGAGGTAGATTCCGGTCGAGTGGACGTTCCAGACGCCGAGCGCGATGTAGGTGAGTTGCGGTATGGCGAGCGAACAGAAGCCCACAAATCCGTCGCGCGTTACGTGACGCGAAACGGCGGCCCACATGAAGCAGAGTCCCGAGAGCTGCAGCGCTCCGAGCGTAATGAGGCTCGGGATGATCTTTTCGCCCGACGCGTCGGCAAACTTCGCTCCGAAGTGGACGACGATCAGCATCCACCCGACGAGCCATAGCCGCAGATCGCTATCGGGTTTCCGCGGCAATAGCGAAGCAAAGACGGCGACAAGCGCCGTCAGCGCGAGCATGTCGGGCAAGGTATTCCAGTCCATGAACTCCGTTCGGCCGAGGGAGCCGAGGTCTCTACATCTCTATTCGGCGCGTATTGACACTCAGCTCTGTAACCGCTTCGTTACCCGACACAATTCGTCGCCTGTCGCACACGTTCGAAGCTGTGAGCGAAATCGCTTTTATATTGGGGCTTTTCCAACGTTTGCGCGTGCGATCCAGTTGTAGAGGGCGGCGATTGTGACGGCGAAGGCGATCGCTCCGAGGACGTTGGATGCAGTTGCAAACGAGTCGCCGGCGAGCGTGAACGGGGAGCCTCGGATCACGATGATGCCGGCGTTGAGCACGCCGAAGAGGCTCTCGCCGACGATGAGCCCCGAGGCAAGCAAAACCCCGAGGCGTCGCGTGGCTTCGGGATTGCGCGCCCGCGTGGCTCGGCGGTTGTAGAAGTGGCCGACGACCGCGCCGATGACGACGGGCAGAATCGTCCCCGGCGGCAAGTAGATGCCCAGGCCAACCGCGAGCGGCGCGAGCGCGAGGTTTCGGGTCGCGCGCAGGATCTCGTCGATCGCGATGATTCCAAAGCCGGCAAGGACGCCGATGCCGATCAGGTTCCATGGAATGTCGCCCGAGATGACGCCTTTCGCGAGCGTCGAGATCAGCGTCGCTTGCGGGGCCGGGAGCGGTTGCTGGCCGCTCGCGCCGTGCAGCGCGGGGGAACCGGCGAAGCCGTACGCATGGTTGAGCAGATCGAGGATCGGCGGGATGACGATCGAGCCGAAGATGACGCCGATCACGAGCGCGAACTGCTGCTTCCACGGCGTTGCGTCGACGAGTTGTCCGGTCTTGAGATCTTGCAGGTTGTCGTTGGCGATCGTTGCAACGCAGAGCACGACCGCGGTGACGAAGAGCGCATACGCAACGAGCGCGGCCGCGACGCCGGGGTTTGGGCTCTTCGCTAGCCACACGAGCAAGAGTGAGGCGCCGAGCACCGTCAGAATCGCAAGCCCGGAGACCGGACTATTCGAGGAGCCGATGAGGCCCGCCATGTAGCCGCACGCGGCGGCGACGAAAAACCCCGCGATCGCAACGTAAACGATCGCGCCGAGCACGAGCGGGACAATGTTCCCGCCAAGCGCCCCGCCGCTCAGGAAGACCTCAAAGAGCACGCCGAGCGGCACGAGGCATGCAAGGCTTACGAGCGCGACGGTGCCGATCGGAATGTCGCGTTCGACGCGCGGGATCGACGCGGTGTCGCCCTGCGCGAGCCGGCGCGACGCCGCGAGCGACGAGAGCACGCCGGCGACGACCGGGCGGGCGAGCCGGCCAAGCGCCCAAATTGCCGAGATTCCGATTGCGCCCGCGCCGATAAATCGAACCTGATGGCGCCACACCGCGTTGGCGACGTCGGCGGCAGCCCCGGCGGCCGGGTGCAGGGCGGTTAAGATCGGCGTCGCGATGCCCCACGCGATGAACAAACCGAACAGCATCGCAAGGCCGACCGAGAGGCCGATCAGGTGTCCCGCGCCGACGAGCGCGAGCGAGAGCGAAAGCCCCATCCCCGTTGCGCTCGCGCCGACGCGAACGAACTGGTCGATTTCATCGATGAACAGACGCGTCGCGACGATCGCCGCGAATGCCGCGGAGACGATCGATCCCACGATGACCGTCAGCAGCCCGGCCTTGTTTTCGTCGGCGGTTTCGGCGCTGCGCGAGCCGACGCCGACGATCAGCACTTCGGCGGCGGCGATGCCTTCGGGATAGGGCAGATCGGAGGTCGTCACCATCGCGCGGCGCAGCGGCACCGTGTACATGACGCCGAGGATGCCGCCGACGGCGCAGACGCCGAACGTCTCCCAGAACGGAAAGCCGGTCCACCAGCCGACCATGACAAGCCCCGGCAGCACGAAGATGATCGAGGAAAGCGTACCGGCCGCCGACGCGACCGTCTGCACGATGTTGTTCTCTTGGATCGTTCCCTGGCGCATCATGCGCAGGACCGCCATCGAGATCACCGCTGCCGGTATCGATGAGGCGAACGTCAGCCCGACCTTGAGCCCGAGATAGACGTTCGCCGCGGTGAACACGAGCGTAATCGCCCCGCCGAGCAAAAGCCCGCGGAACGTAAGCTCGCCGAGCTTGTCGCGCATGAATCGGGCCGTTACGGTGCGGGCGGCCCGTGTCCCTGGAGTAGGGCGTCGCGAGGTGCGCGCGAATCACGGCCCGGATGCGTTTGGCCCTCGTCGTACTTGCCCTCGTCCATTCTTCGCCGGCAACGTGACGGCGGTACGGGCGGCGGCCGAACGCATCCGGGGCGGAGTCCGTCACACGCCGACGGTTCGCTCGCGCTCGCTGTCGGCCGCGACCGGAGCCGAGGTTTACCTCAAGGTCGAGAACCGCCAGACGACGGGCTCCTATAAGGAACGCGGCGCGCTCAACGCGATGCTGATCCTGACCCCGGAAGAACGCGAGCGCGGCGTCATCACGATGTCGGCCGGGAACCACGGTCAGGCCGTCGCCTATCACGGAGCACGCCTGGGCGTGCGCACGACGGTCGTCATGCCGGCCACCACCCCGTTCCTCAAAGTGCGGCGCACGCGCGACTTCGGCGCGAACGTCGTGCTGTACGGCGAAACGTTCGACGACGCGGCAACCCATGCGCGCGCGCTCGCGGGGGAGACGGGCGCGACGCTCGTGCATCCCTACGACGATCACAACGTCATCGCGGGCCAGGGCACGGCGACGCTCGAACTGCTCGAGGATGCCGGCGTCGAACTCGACGCGGTGATCGTCCCCGTCGGCGGCGGCGGGCTGATCGCGGGCGCGACGCTTGCGGTCGCAGCGGTTGGGTCCGGTGCCGAAATCGTCGGCGTGCAGTCGGCATTTTACCCCGGTGTCGCCGCAACGCTCGGCGGCACGGCGGTCACGCCCGGGGGGCCGACGATCGCCGAGGGCATTGCGGTCAAGCGGCCCGGCAGCATCACGCTCGAGTACATCCGCTCCGCCGTGCACGACGTCGTCCTCGTTTCGGAAGCAGCGATCGAGACGAGCATCGCGCACCTGCTCGAAGACGAGAAACTCGTCGTCGAGGGCGCGGGTGCGGCAGGCGTGGCCGCGCTCCTCGAAAATTCCGCGCGTTTCAAAGGCAAGCGCGTCGGCACGATCTTGTGCGGCGGCAACATCGACCTCGGGACGCTCGCGGCGGTGATCGTGCGCCACCGGATGCGCTCCGGCCGGGTTGCGCGGATTCGCGTGCACATGGTCGACAAACCGGGCGAGCTCGCGAGCGTCGCGTTCGCGATCAGTGAAATGGGCGCGAACGTTCTCGACATCGCGCACCACCGCGTCTTTGGGAGCCTCTCGGCGAAGCACGCGGAACTCGACGTCACGGTCGAAGTCGAGCGTCCCGAAGATTTGGCCGGGATCATGTCGGCGATTTCGGAGCGCGGCTTCGAAGCCGAGATCGTCACGGAATAGGATTGAATGCAATACGTCTATACGATGAACCGGGTCGGCAAATTCGTGCCGCCAAAGCGACAGATTCTCAAGGACATCTCGCTCAGTTTCTTCCCCGGCGCGAAGATCGGCATCTTGGGTCTTAACGGCTCCGGAAAATCGACGCTGCTGCGCATCATGGCCGGCGTCGATACCGAAATCGACGGCGAGGCGAAGCCGATGGCGAATCTCACGATCGGCTACCTCGAACAAGAACCGAAGCTCGATCCCGACAAGACCGTTCGGGCGACGGTCGAAGAAGCGCTCGGAGAGCTGATCGAGGCGCGCAAGCGTCTCGAACGTATCTACGCGGCCTACGGCGAACCGGACGCCGATTTCGAAGCGCTCGCCGAAGAACAAGCAAAGCTCGAGGCCGTCATCTTCTCGCAGGACGGCGACAGCCTCGATCAACAGCTCGAGGTTGCGGCGGACGCGCTGCGTTTGCCACCCTGGGACGCGCTCGTCGGCCCACTCTCGGGCGGCGAGAAGCGCCGGGTCGCGCTCTGCCGGTTGCTGCTCTCGAAGCCGGACATGCTGCTGCTGGACGAACCGACCAACCATCTCGATGCCGAGAGCGTCGAGTGGCTCGAGCACTTCTTGCAACGCTTTCCGGGAACGGTCGTGGCCGTTACGCACGATCGCTACTTTTTGGACAACGCCGCCGAGTGGATCCTCGAACTCGACCGCGGGCGGGGCATTCCGTGGAAGGGCAACTACAGTTCGTGGCTCGATCAGAAGCAACAGCGCCTCGCGCAAGAAGAAGCGGTCGAGTCGGCGCGCCAAAAAGCGCTCAAGCGCGAGCTCGAATGGGTGCGCTCGAGCGCCAAGGGCCGGCACGCCAAGAGCAAGAGCCGGATCGCGCGCTTCGAGGAGCTGTCGAGCTACGAATATCAGCGCCGTAACGAAACGCAAGAGATCTTCATCCCGGTCGCAGAGCGGCTCGGCGATAAGGTGATCGAGTTCTCCCGAGTCCGAAAAGCATACGGCGAGCGGCTGCTGATGGACGACGTGAGCTTTAAAATTCCGGCCGGCGCCATCGTCGGGATCATCGGGCCCAACGGCGCCGGCAAGACGACGCTCTTTCGCATGATCGCCGGAAAGGAGAAGCCCGACGCCGGCGAGATCGTCGTCGGGCCGACCGTTAAGCTCGCGGTCGTCGAACAAACGCGCGAAGCGCTCGACGACACGAAGACCGTCTTCGACGATGTAACCGGCGGCCGCGACATCGTGATGGTCGGCCGTTTCGAAACGCCCTCGCGTGCGTACTTGGGGCGATTCAATTTCAAAGGCGGCGATCAGCAGAAACCGGTCGGGTCGCTCTCGGGCGGAGAGCGTGGCCGCCTTCATCTCGCAAAGACCCTTCTCGGCGGCGGCAACGTACTGCTACTGGACGAGCCCTCGAACGACCTCGACGTCGAAACCTTGCGCGCGCTTGAGGATGCCCTCGGCGAATTCGCCGGCACGATCATGGTCATCAGTCACGACCGCTGGTTCCTCGATCGGATCGCTACCCACATCCTCGCCTTCGAAGGCGATTCGCAGGTCTATTTCTTCGAAGGCAACTACCAGGAATACGAGGCCGCCAAGATCGCGCGCCTCGGCGAGGCGGCCGCGCGACCGAAGCGGATCCGCTACCGTCCGCTTTTGCTTCCTTAGCTCCGCAAGGCGACGCCGTACGCCGTTCGGGGGGCCGCGCGCCTTCGTGCGGAAGGTATGCGGCGCCGTGACCGATCGCGAACTGATGGTGCATGCCCGCGACGCGCTTCGAGCGACGGCGGACGAGGGCGCGCTGCGGTCCAACCCCTTGCTCGCACATCTCCAGCGGCAAGCGCTCGATCATGACGGTCTGCGGGCTCACGTACTGCGTGCGCTCGAACGGCTCGATCCCGGCTCGCGCGCAGACGTCGCGAGCGCGCGGCGCGGGCGCCAACACACGATCCTCTTGCGTTGCGACGTGCAAGGCAGGGTCCACGAAGAAGTCGCAAAGGCGCTCGGGCTGTCGCGGCGGCAGTTCTATCGCGACCGCCGCGCGGCACTGCTCGCGTTCGCAACCTCGCTGCGTACCTATCGCTTGCCCGCGATTGCGGTGACGGCCGAACCGCGCGACGTGCGAATGCTCTACATCGAAACCTTGCGCGAACGGGGCAGCTACGATGCCGTGTGGCGCGAGAGCATTCGTGCGCTCCACGATTTGCGGGGCGATCCGCGCGAGGCCGAACTCTGGACTGTAGCTGCGGAAGCTGCGCGGTTCTTCGGCAACGTGCGCAAATCGCAGGAAGCAATCGACGCATTGCGCGGGCTCGTCGAGCGCGCGGAACACCCGCATCTCCGGCGCGCGACCATCTTGCGCCTCGCGATCTGCGAGACGGCACTGGATTGGATGCAGGCCGACTTTACGAACGGTCGCGGCCGCGTCGACCGCGTCACGCAGTCATGCGGCGACGAACGAACGATGTACGGGCGCGACGCGACGCTTTTCGGCATCCTGCTCAATTACGGCGCGTGGATGGCGCTCGACGCCGGCGACTGGGCGGCGGCAACGGAATTCACGCGCCGGAGCGAGCGTATCGTCGAGCGCTCCGAAGTCGCGCATGCCTCGACGTTTCACCATCGGCTGCGCGCGCTTCTGGCGCTCGCGCAAGAAGGGGATCTTTCGAGAGCGTCGATCGAACTGCGCGATGCGCTCGCGGTGGCTCATACCTATAAAGCGCTCGCGCCGATCGCGAGCGCGTCCGTCGAGCTGGGTTTGGCGCTCGAAGAAAGCGGCCGGGACGGGGGCCTTGATTACATCCGCTACGGCTTAGCGATCGGGCGCGATGCGTGCGGGTACGACGATTTCGCCGTACTGGTCGTCAAGACGGTGCCGGCCCTTCTCGCGCGCACGACGATCGATCGCGCACTCGAAGGCGTGGAAGACGTTCGCGCCCGTTCGCCGCTGTTTCGCCGCGCCGATCTGTTCGCGCGGCTCGCCGAATCGAAAATTCTGCTCGCGGCCGGGAAACACGACCAGGCCGCAACGTCGGGAGCCGACGTGGCGCGCGAGCTCGAGCGCACCTCGCTGCTGCCGGCCGCGGCAGAAGCGCATCTGATTGCAACGGAGGCCTTATGGCGCGAGCGCCGCGTCGTGGCGGCGCGCAAAACGCTGCGGCGAGCCGGCGACGTGATCTCGCACTATGGGGGCGCACCGGTTCGCGAACGCGCGGCCGCGCTCGGCGGTCGCTTGGCCCTCCCTGCGGCTCGCTAGCCCAAAAGATCGTTAGTAGCCGAAGGTGCCGTAACCGCCCCCGAACATCGGCTGCACGACGTACCAGAGCTTGCGCGTCGGTGCGAACGCGAGCGAACGCACGTGCACGCCGTTGCCGAGATAATCCTCGACGTGCGAGCCGTCGAGCGCGATCGAGCCGATCTTCCCGATTCCGGCTTCTTCCGACATCTCGGTGAACCACATCAGGCCGTCGGGACCGGGGGTGAGCGCGAGCGGGCCGGCCGCCAGACCTTCCGGGAGGCCGTACTCGGCGAACGCGCCCGAGGGCGTCACCCGGCCGATCTTGCCCGCTCCAAACTCGGCGAACCAGACGTTACCATCGGGGCCGGCCGTGAGATAGATGACCTCGGCGTTCGGCGTCGGGATCGTATACGAAGCAAGGATCGTACCCGAGGTCGACACTTTGAGTATCTCGTTGCTGTCGAGCACGGAAACCCAAAGATTGCCGTCGGGCCCCGCGGTAAGCCCGCCTTCCTCTCCGGTCGACAGTCCGGCGGGTTCCGGTTTCCCCGGTAACGGATACTCCGCGATCGTGCCGGAGGGTGTGATCGAACCGATGACGTTCGTATGAAAGTCGAGGAACCAGATTTTTCCGTCGGGTCCGAGCGCTACCGCATTTGGCTGCGCGAAGCCGCCGGCACCCAACGGTAGCGGATATTCCGTGATCGTTCCGGTGACCGGCGAGATCTTTCCGATCGCGCTGTTCGCGTTCTCGCCGAACCAGAGGTCACCGTCCGCTCCGAGCGCGAGGCCCATCAAGTCGTCGCTCGAGCTGGGAAGCGGATACTGGGTCAACGCTCCGCTTGGGGTGACGCGCATGAGTTCGGAATAGCTTTGGCCGAGGATCCACATGTTGCCGTCGGAGCCAAGCGCGATGTCGGCCGGACCGGCCCCGAAGAAAAACGGCGGTGGTAAGGACGGCAGCCCCCAGAACGAGAGGAAGGCGGGGGTCGGCGCAAACGTTGCGGTGATCGGCGCGAAGCCGGGCGCGGTCGCCGTGATTGTCGTCGATTCATACGGGACGGCGCCCGAGTACCGCAACGTCGTAATCGCGGACGAGCTTGTCACCGTTGTCGCCGAAAGACTCGTCGCGCCGCTCGTGTCGGCGTCGGCCAAGGTAACGGGCTCGGGATAGTTGCCGAGCACGACGTTGCCGTCGGCGTCGAATCCCGTAACGAAGACTTTCGTGGACGTCGCCGTACCAACGGGCGGATTCGGATCGAGGATCGTTAGCGCAAACCGAACGACGGTTCCGTCGAGCGCGACGTCGACCGTAACGGGGGCTGACGGTGAGACGGTCGCCGTGACGGTTCCGCTTGCCAGGACGTTTCCCGCACCACCCGGCTGATCGTACACGGTAATCGTGAACGTGTCGCTTCCGGCGGGCGCATTCGCGCCGACCGTGCAGGTGTGGCCGAATCCGTTCGCAAGCGGCGTGCACGACGCGGCCGCAAGGCTGCGGGTCGCAAGGATCGTCGAACCGAGGGCGATCGTCACGGATTGCGCGCTCGCCGAAACGTCGAGCGGGTGCCTTCGCGATGACGCGGCCAGGCCCGACGACGGCGCTGAAACGACGATCACGAAGTATGCGTCGTTCCCGGCGCTCGGCGCAGTCGCCGCCGAGCTGGGAGTCGGTGTCGGCGTCGCGGCGGGCATCGACGTGGGGGTCGCCGACGCCGCGGGCGTCGACGTAGCGCCGGCCGTTGGTGTCGCGTGCAAAGCCGCGGGCCGGGGATTCGATGCGCCGCCGCTGCACGCGCAAAGCGCGAACGTCAGCGTGAAAAGTGCGATGCCGGACGAGCTTCGTATCGTCATGTCCCCACGACCGCCTTGATGAGGTTGCGAGCAAAGGGCACGCCGATGCCGGTGACCAGATCGTATCCTTGACCCGCCGCGTATCCCGGATCGGTCGATGGAGAACTCGGACACGGGGAGGCCGTCGGCGACGACGGGGGTTGGCATGCCTGGCCGTTGTTGCCGTAAAGGACGTCGTAGAACGTCGAGGGGTATTGCGCCGCGTTTGCGTAGATTTTATAGAAGTACACGTTCGGATTTCCCAACCGGTAGGGAACCGGCCCCGCCGCGGTCGCACACGTCGCGTTGCCCTTGCACGCCTGCAACACGAGCGCCCACATTGCTGCCGCCTCCGGCGCGGCAACGCTCGTTCCGCCGACCGGCAGATACAGCTTGTCGCCCAGGAATTTGAAATCGGCGTAGACCTCGACGTCGACGCCGGTGAGGTCATCGGCATCGAGCGATACGTCCGGAACGTTTCGGTACGAGCCCAAGATTCCGGCGGCGCCTTGCTGATATGGCGGAAGCGCGAAATAGGCGGAGACGCCGCCACCCGAACCGCCGTAGCCGTTGGAGGTTCGATCCCCCCAAGCGGTCATGCCGCCGACAAGCTGTCCCGCCGGATTGAGCGGTGCGTTGACGCCGCCGACGCTGACGACGTTTGGATCGGTCGACGGGTAGCTCACGCACAGCGCGTTCGGGTTCGGCGCCTGCGGCCACGTCTGACACCCTTGGGCGCCCGAATCGCCCGAGGAGACGAAGACGGCGACGCCTTCGCTTGCGAGCGCCGCCATCTCGAGCGGCGTGATGCCCGTACCCGATGCGTTAAACGCGATGCCGACGTTGGCGGCCTCGGGACCACCGAAACTTAGTGAAAGGACGTCGGCCCGGTCGTCGGCGATTGCCGTTTCAAGCTCGGCGTTGTATTCGTAGAGACCCTGAAGCGGAATGCCGGCGCCGGGCGGGCAATCGACGCCGATCGCGCCGCAACCGTCATTCGGATTGTACGCCAAGTAGTAGCGCAGGTTCGCGCCGGGAGCGAGGCTCGCCAGCTGTTCGGTGTCGAGTTGCGTCTCGATATCTTCCGGATTGCACCCCGGCGTCGGCTCGTAGGGACTGCCGTTGCACGGCGCGGTAACCGGGGGCGGCGACGCGAAGCCGAGCGCGCTGTTTCCGGGTGCGTTTGCGTCGGTCGCGTCCACGACCGTTACCGCGCCCGAGCCCGCGATGTGGTAGGTTGCCTCGAACGCCGGAACGTCGTCGAGATCGATGCCGGCGGTACCGATCACCCCGGTCGTGATCCCGGCGCCCGTATAACCGGCCGCATACGCGCCGTTGTAATCGAACGCCGTTGCGATCTGTTCCGGCGAATATCCGTAGAGGATGCCGTTGCCGAAGCTTCCCGCGACGATCACGTGATCGTCGAAGGAGGTCGGATGCATGACGATGTTTGCGGCCCCGACGATTTGCGCGCTCGCAGGCGGAGCCGGCGTCGCGACCGGGGCGAGAAAGACCGACGTCCCCTTGCGATACCAGCCGAACGTCGTGCGCAATGCCCCCTCGACGTTTTTCTGCGAACCGGTCACGTGCAGCAGCAACCGTTGCGGCCAGACGCCCAGTGAAAGCCCTTTCGCCTGGAAATACCGGACGGCGGCGGCATAGGTCGCGGCCGATGCGCCGAAGCGTTGGCCGATCTGGCTCGGGGTGAGAAAGTGTCGAAAGTTTCCGCTTTTCGGGTCGTTTGCTTGGCGCGCGTAGGCGAGCAGACCGGCTGCGTCCTGCATCCGCGGCACGAGATCGACGCTGATCGACGCGACGTTTGCCGAACCGACGAGCGTCGCTCCTTCGAGCGCGCTCGTGTCGTACGCGAAGGCCGCGGACGCCGCGGCGGACGGGACGACTGCGGACGGGACGACGGAAGATGCGTGCGACCCGCCGGAACAGGCTGCGAGCGCGCCGGCGGCTCCGAGGGCGAACAACGATACTTTCAGTTTGTCGATCACCGTGCTCTCCTCGCGAAAGCGTGTTCGATCGCGTGCAGCGCGCGCAGGTGGGATCGGAACAGAATGGCTCGCACCCCCGCGCTTGACGGGGTCGCCCGAACTGCGGTCGCGCCGGCGGGCCGCGCCCCGCGAACCGAACTCGTCGATGCGGCGAAACTTGCCGCCGTAAGACCGAGCGTCTCCGTTACGGCGGTTTCGTAGAGCGGCGTCGACGACCACGTGCCGAGCGAATCGCTTTGCACGCTGAAGTCGTAGTAGTTTTTGAGGTCGTCCGCGAGGACGGTGCAGACGACGCCGTACGCGGCGCTGACGTAACTTGTTGCGCGGAGGGTTTCGAGCTCGCCGAACACCGTGTCGAGCCGGATTTTCGTCTCCTCCAGCTCAACGGCCGGCGCCGAAGCGTATGCCGCCGCCGCGCCGCATGACGAGGGTGTGGCGACCGTTCCCCCATCCAGGAAGACGTCCGAAGCGAGAACGGGCGGTACGTTCGGATACCACACGGGAAGACCGAACGAGCCAACGAGCGGGAACTCGAGACCGTAGATTTCGTAGGCGATTGGGATGAGGCCGTCGGCGGGCGCATTGACGGTAATGGAACTCTGTACCGGAAAACCGACGACCGGTGTGGCGTATAAGCCGGTGCCGTTGGGCTGTGTCTGGACCGTCGCCGCGGGACTCCCTTGCGGGTAGACGATCGTCTCGGCATACGATCCGTCCGGCGCGTACGTCGAGGTCAGCGTTTCGCCGCCGGGATCGTCTTCGATGTCGGTGCGCGCGGCTGTGTTCTCCCAATGCGCGTTGGGAACGGGGGGCAGCTCCTCGACGATGCCGTTTCCGCTCCCGAACGTGGTTTGGAGGGTAACGCCGCTCGACTCCGTCGATGTCGTTCCCACTTCGGTCACGTCGATGCCGGATGCCCGGGTCGCGTCCGCGACGAGCGCAAGATACGCGTTCGTGGTGCCCGTCGTCGTCTCGAGTTTGCTCGTATCGGTTTCGTTCGTAACGAGATCGGTAAGATTCGCTTGACCGTCGTACGATGCGCCGGCAACGGCCGAAGCGCTTTGCGTTACCGCATCGACGATCGTCGTCACCCACGGCGTGCCCGTCGGCGCGGGTGTCGCCGAACCATTCGGCGCAGGCGCCGGGGTGCCGTAGAGCGTGTACGTTGTCGTCAACGTGCCCGCGTACGCGAAGGTGTTGTCCGTTCCGAGCGGCGAGGGCGACGGCGAAGGCGTCGGGGTCGAGATTGGGGTCGCGGACGCGGCCGGCGCCGTCGTCGGTCGTGGCGTGGGCGTCGCGCTGGCGGTGGTCGACGGCGTCGTCTTTACGGTGGGTGTGGCCGGCCCCGAAGAGGTGCCGCTGCAAGCCGTAAGCGCACCGAGCGAGATCGCAAGACCAAGCGATGCGCGGCGGAAAAAGTGAGAACCCAAGGTGCTTTCGGACCCTCCAAATTGACGCGGCTAGCACCACCGACCGAGAAAAGCGTAGCTGGCGCGGGCATCCGACCTTCGTGGACGAAGCGATTGCTACTGCGCGTTCGTGTGCCATACAAGTGCCACGGGGGCGACCCACAGTATAGTGGACTCCGCTGGCGCTCCGCCGAAGCTAGACGGATGCTCGACGTACGCACGAAAACGACGGATCCGACCCCAGCCGAGGTTCCCGCGACTGCTAGCCACGACCAAGGCCCGCCGCAGGCCCTGCTCGATTTCATGATCACCGAGTGGGAACCGCGCGCGGGTCTACCGGCGCCGCTTGAAGGACTCGAACATTTTCGCGCGCGGCGCGAAGCGCTTTCGCAACGCTTCCCGGGCGAAGTCTTGATCGTTGCGACCGGTCACGAAAAAATCCGCGCCAACGACACGACGTACCGCTTCCGGCCGGGAACCGATTTCTACTATCTCACCGGCAACCGGGAGCCTGACGGCGTTCTCGTGCTTACGCCCGAAGCGGGTGGGCATGCGGCGCGCCTGTACGTCGAGCCGAATCCGGGCAAGGGCGACAAGACGTTCTTCACCGATCGGGCCAAAGGCGAGCTTTGGGTCGGAGCGCGCCTCGGGGTGCCGGAAAGTGCCGCGCGTTACGGCATCGAGGCGCGCGGGTTGCCCGAGCTCGAGGCGGATCTTGGCGCCTTGCGCGAAGCGGTAAAGCCGCTGCGCGTGCTGCGCGGGATCGATCCGCAGCTCGACGCGCAGTTCGAGGTTGCGCAGGAGCGCGACGCCGAGTTCGCGACCGCGCTTTCGGAGCTGCGGCTGATCAAGGACGCCTACGAGATCGGCGAGCTCGAGAAGGCGGTCGCGGCGACGAAGCGCGGCTTCGAAGACGTGCTGCGCGCGCTACCGGGGTCGCGGACCGAACGTCACGTGGAAGGCACCTTTAACTTGCGTGCGCGCGTCGAGGGCAACGACGTCGGATACGGCACGATCGCCGCCGCGGGGGCGCACGCGTGCACGCTGCACTGGACGCGCAACGACGGGGCGCTCCGCCATGGTGAGCTGCTGCTGCTCGATGCAGGGGTGGAGGCGGTATCACTCTATACCGCCGACATCACGCGCACCGTTCCGATCGGCGGCCGGTTCTCGCCGGCCCAACGGGAGATTTACGAGCTCGTGCTCGAGTCTCAACGCGCGGCCTTCGCGGAGTGCGCGCCCGGCAACGACTTCTTAGCGCCGAACGCGGCTGCGATGAAGGTGCTGGCGCACGGGCTCGAGCGGTTAGGCATTCTGCCGATGCCGGCAGAAGAGGCGCTCGTCGAGACCAACCAATTCTACAAACGGTACTCGTTGCACGGCGTCAGCCACATGCTCGGGCTCGACGTGCACGACTGCGCGAAGGCGCGCGAGGAAAACTACCGGTACGGGAAGCTGCAGAGCGGCATGGTCCTCACGGTCGAGCCGGGCCTGTATTTCCAGCTTGACGATCGGACCGTTCCCCAGCGCTACCGCGGTATCGGCGTCCGCATCGAGGACGACGTCGTAATAACGGAGGACGGCCACCGCGTCCTCAGCGAGGACATCCCGCGCGAGAGCGGCGACGTGGAGCGCTGGATGCGCGCGTGCGCCGCATCGCCGTCCAGTCTGTTCGCGACGGCCGATGGGCCTGTATGATAATGCCCGGCTGACTCGCACGGGTGAAGGAATCTACGCGGCCCAGACCGATCCGGCGTATTGGAATCGGATCGGGCCGTTCGGCGGATGGATCGCGGCGCTTTTGCTGCGCTGCGTTCTGACCGAACCCGAAGCCGTGGGCGACCCACTCTCGTTCTCGATCAACTTTGCGGGCGCGATGGAGCAGGGGTCATTCGAGATCCGCTTGCGCCAACTGCGCCACGGGCGGTCGACGACGTTTTGGTCGGCGTATCTGGTCCAAGTTCAAAACGGATCCGAGATGTGCTGCGCATTCGCGACCGTCGTAACCGCGGCGCGCCGCGAGACGCCGTCGTTTCTCGAGATTGCGCCACCGATCGTGCCAGCACCCGAGGAGCTTCGGGCGAATCGTGCGGCGGCGGCGATGGGTCTCCCCTTTCTCGAGCGGCTGGATTTGCGCTTTGCGGGAACGACGTTCCCGTTTCCCGACGACGGCGAGACGCGCACCTGGGTTCGCTCGATCGATGCCGTCGAACTCGATTTCGAGACGTTGACGGCGCTCTGCGACTCGGGCTTTCCGCAAATCTTCGTGAGGCTCAAGAGGCCCGTTCCGATTTCGAGCGTCACGCTCAACGTGTTCTACTGGGCGACGAAGGAAGAGCTTGCGAGCGTTGGGCCGGACTACCTCTTGAACGTCGCGCGGATGCGCGTCGCCCGCCACGGTTTCCACGACACGTCGACGGCGATGTGGTCGCGCTCGGGAACCTTGCTCGCGACGACCGAGCAGGTCATCTGGTTCAAACCGCCCGCGTGAAGCGCGCGCTGTGTCCGCTTGGAATCAGTCAGGGCGTCGCGCACGCTGCGCTTGCCGGCCCCGAGGAACTTGCGCGCGGCGCCGGAATCGCCTCGATCCTTCGCCTGGGAAGCAACGAATCGCCGTTCGGCCCGAGTCCGAAGGCGCTCGCCGCGCTGCAAGCGGAAGCCGGCGCCGTCTCGCGCTATGGCGACCCGTCGTGTGCTTTGCTGCGTGAAGCGGTTGCGGTGCACCACGGCGTCGAGCGGGCATGCGTGACCGTCGGAGCCGGCATCGACGATTTGCTCGGTTGGATCGTGCGCGCGTACGTGCCCCCGGGCGGCACGACGATCGCCGGCCTCGGCTCCTTTCCGACCTTCGAAATGCACGCGATCGGTTACAGCACGCGCCTCGAGCGCGTCCCGTATTTGCCGAGCGGGCGACTCGATCTCGCCGGCTTCATCGACGCGGCGCAGCGCGCGAGCGGCGCCCTTATTTTTCTGCCGAATCCGGACAATCCAAGCGGCACGAACTACTCCTGGCCCGAGCTCGTTGCGTTTCTCGACGCGCTCCCCGACGACTCGCTCGTCATCCACGACGAGGCGTACGCGAACTTTCTCCCCCCGCCGCAACGGTTTCCGCACGACGCGATCGATCCGCGAATGATCCGGCTGCGCACGTTCTCAAAGGAATACGGGTTGGCGGGCGTGCGTGCCGGCTATGCGCTTGCTCCGCCGGAGACGATCGCTGCGCTCGACGCGGTCCGCCTGCTCTACGGCGTGAGCCGCCCAGCCCAAGCCGCGGCGCTGGCCGCCCTCGACGACCAAGATTTCATCGAAGATGTCGTCGCGCAGGTCGCCGCCGGCCGCGCGGACTACGCCGCTCTCGGGGCGCAACTCGGCATTCCAACCCAACCGTCGATGACGAACTTCGTACTCTTCGATTTCGGCGACCCGGTGCGCGCGAAGCGCGCGGTCGACGATCTCTTGCAGCGCGGCATCCACGTTCGCAAACCGCCGCACCCACCGCTCGACCGTTACGTCCGCATCTCCGTCGGCAGCCCGCCCGAACGCGCCGAGCTTGCGTCTGCGCTACGCGCCGTTACGTTCGAACTACCCGCTCTCCGCGAGTGAACCGCCGAGCCAGTTGTCGACGTCCTCGAGGCGGTCGAGGGGGCGCGCGAAGTAGAAGCCCTGCCCCGTGGCGCAGCCTGCAGCGATCAGCTTCTCGCGCTGCAAACGGCTCTCGATGCCTTCGGCGACGACGTCCATCCCGAGCGACTGCGCGAGGGTGATGACCATTTGGACGATTGGTTCGTTCGCGATGCCGCCGTCGCGCCCGCTAACGAACGAGCGATCGATCTTGAGCGCGTCGATCGGGAATTGATGCAGGTACCGCAGCGAGGAGTAGCCGGTACCAAAATCGTCGATGCAGAGACGAACGCCGAGGGCTTTGAGGCGCGAGAGGACTTCAATTGCGCGCGGTCCGTCTTCGAGTAAGGCGCTCTCGGTAATCTCAAGCATCAAGAGATCCGGTCGCAGCCCGCTCTCGACGAGCGCGCGCTCGACCTCCTTGACGATGTTCGGCTCCATCAACTGGGTGACCGACAGATTGACGTTCATCGCCGGAGCGTGACCGAGGAGCCGACCGCGCGTTCGGCTTGCGAGCATGATGCACGATTTTCGCAGCACGAAGCGGCCGAGTTCGATGATTGCGCCGGATTCTTCGGCGAGCGGAATGAACGTCGCCGGCGGGACGTTCCCATAGATCGGGTGGTCCCAGCGCAGAAGCGCTTCGAACCCAACCGCGTAACCGCTGGCGAGATCGACGACCGGCTGGTAGGCGATTCGAAATTCGCCGCGCTCGATGCCGGCCTGCAGGTCGGTCATCATGCGCATGCGGCTCGCGAGCCGGTGCTGCATCGCGTCGTCGAAGACGACCGCGGTCGAGCGTCCGAGCGACTTTGCGTGGTACATTGCGGCATCCGCGTTGCGGATCACGTCCTCCGCGCGAACGTACGCCTCGTTACCCATGACGATCCCGATGCTTGAGGTTACGGTCGCCGTGCTGCCGTCGATTGTTACCGGCGCGCGCAGTTCGGCCTGGACGCGTTCGGCGATCGCGCGCGCCGTATCGAGATCGCGGATGTCGCGCAAGAGGACCGCGAACTCGTCGCCGTGGAAGCGCGCCACGACGTCGCCCTCGCGACTGAGCGAAAGGAGCCGGCGCGCGGTCACGATCAACAAACGATCGCCGGCGTGGTGGCCGAGCCGGTCGTTGATGACCTTGAAGCCGTCGAGATCGATGAACAGTACGGCGAAGTTCCGTCCGGTCGCGATCCGCTCCGCGACGACGCGCTCGAGGTGGCGGAGGAACTCGGGACGGTTCGGCAGCGAGGTAACCTGGTCGTGCGTCGCCGCATAGACCAGCCGCTCGTCGATCGCTTTGCGCTCGGTGATGTCGCGAACGGTCGCGAGCGCGGCGACCGACGAAGGATGCCCGATTGAAACGACGGAGACGCTCACCTCGGTCCAGCGCCTCGAACCCTCGGGGCGTTGGACGTTCCGTTCGACGACGTAGGACGTCTCGACACCATCGATGAGTGCCTGAAATTGCGGATCGCTCGGGGAAATGACGCTCGCGCCCTCACCGAGTAACTCGACCACCGCGTCGTTGCATTCGATCGTCGCGCCGTTTTCATCGAGGAGAGCGATACCCATGTTCGAGCGCGCGAGGATCGCGCGAAATTGTGCTTCGGTAAGCATGCGCGCACGTTCGGCCTGCTGCGCCGTGAGCTCGGCCGCCAGGGTTCGCGCTTCGGCCCGCGCGCGCAACAACTCGCGCCGGTCGCGCCGGGCAATCGAGCGGCCGACCAGCAGAAGTAATCCCGAGCTCGCGAGCAATCCGAAGAGATCGAGCAGGACGATGAGGCGGTGCTGGAGTTGGTCGTCCTCGAGGCGCGCCTCGAAGCGGGTCAGAAGCTCGTCGTGCAGTGACGCGGTGAAGTTGGCGCTTGCGCCGACCAGACGGCTCCGCAGGGCCGCGAACGACGCAGCGGTCGGCTCGCCGTAGATCGCCCCGCTAACCGGATTCTCCAGCGCGTCGGCCGCGCTTGTAAACTCGTTCCAGAGCGGCTCGAGTCCGGTTCGCAGTTCTGAATCCGCGCGGAAAGCACCGAGCATGTCGGTCGAAAGATCCTCCCGGCCGGCGTCCGCTTGGGCGAGCAAACCGGCGATCTTGACACGGTCGTTGACCGGGATCGCGCGCGCGTGCGGGGCGAGTTCCGCGATCGCCCCGGCGACGCCGAGATGCTGAACCACGAGCGGAACGCCGGTGAACTGGGCGTCCTGCAGGTTGCCTTCGATCACGTGAGATTCGTACGAAAGCTTCGCCGCTTCAGAGATAAGATCGATCGAGTGCAGCAGCGCATTCTCAAAGCGGTCGAGGTTCTTACCCGTGGGCCCGCGCGCGACGCTCGGCCAGGCCAGTCGCACGGGTGAGAGCACGTCGGCTTCGAGCGATGTCTTTTTGAAGACGCGTGCGCTGTCGTCGAGTTCTTTGAGGGATATCTCGAAGTCCATGCGTTGTTCGGCACTGACCGGCCGGCCGGGCGGAAGTGCGGCCGCCTCCTCGCCGAGCCGGATCGCCGTCACGTTGAAAATCACGCCTTGCTTTTCGGTGTCGATCGTGCGCACGTCGGCCGTAACGTTCATGTACGCGACGACGGCAACGCTGACGATCGGCACGGCAAAAATAAGCGACAGCAGCACGAGCCGCAGCGGCAGCGAAACGCGTAAAAAGGACCGGGGCCGAACGACTTCTGGGCTTGGCGTAGAAACCGCCATATCCGGCACATCGTCCAGGGCCGATGCACCCTTTAAGAAGCGAGCTGTGACCCGGCGCATAGTCGGGTTAGAAGGACCTCTGTGCGCGCCGCAAAGCGCCGCACGCGCGGCGGCTGTCCCCCACTAAAAACCGTGCCCGACGGCCTGTTGGTGGTTCTCGTTGGGCTCGAAATAGAGCTTCTCGTGCGGGTAGTCGATGTAGACGGTGAAGTACCGTAGAAAGAGCGCACCGAGTAGCCCGTCGTCCCGGTAGTCGCCGAAGGCGCCCGGGTCACGGGCTCGGAGGACGAGGAAATTCTCGAAGTTGAGGTCGGCGAAGCGGAAGCTTGAGAGGCGCAGCGGCACGATCGCGACCCGGCCGCCGACGCCGAAGACGACGCTCTGATCCGGGTCGAATCCCGTCCCGATGCCCTGGTCGGTAACGGCCGCGGGGTGGGCCTTCGCGAAGCGGTCGAACAGGATGATCGGCGCCTCGGCCCCCGTGTCGACGATAAAATCGTCGCTCGCCGCGTTGCCGATGCCGACGTGAACGACCGGAACCTGCTGATTGAGGCGGATCGGCATCGATGTGGTCGCAAGCGGCGGGGGCGAGAACGAATCGGGCCGGATTGCATCGACGTGCCCCGAGGTCCAGTCGTCACCATAGGTGACGCGCAGCGCGGTTCCGGCGATAAAATCGTATCCCAGCAGGCCGACAACGCGATCGTTCGGCCCCTCCTGGCTATCGAGGGGAGCCGTGCCCATGACCACATCGTGCATCGTGATCGAGCCGACTTGCACGATCGGCGCGACGACGCGTGAGAACGCGAACGTGCCGGCGACCGTCATCGCCGAGGAGCCGTACGTTTTAAGCTTGAGCTCTTTGGCCGCTTGGGGATTGATGAAGATTCCCGAGGCGCCCGAATCGAGCAAGAACGTCAGCGGGTAACCGTTGACGTCGACGGTGACGTGGATGCGCCCGTTGTCGACGGTCGCCGGCAGGCGAACCTCGTCTTGCCCGGCGGGAAACTCGACGAGCGTCCGGCGGTCGGCGGGAATCGCCAGCAGAGCGTCGTCGAGCGCGACGTTGACTTGGTCGCCGGTGAGCCTGGCCTCATAAGTGTTGCCGCGATCGTCCGCGCCGCGTTCGAGCCAGGCTTTGCGCCGCCCGCGCGGTCCGGCGCGAAAATCCGAATAGTCGAGGCGAAAAACGTGATGGCTTCGCTCGAATTCGCGGTGCACCGGGACGAAGTCGGTCGCGTCGTAGGTCGTGCGCTCGAGAAGGCCGTTCGACATCACTTGGGTGACGACGTAGCGGTTGGCCGGCGCGGCCAGCAGCCGCAGGGTTTGCGAAACGGCGTGCGCGGTTTGTGACGGCTCGGCGATGTCGAGGATCGTGTATCCGTTCTCGTTCTGGTGCCACGCTTGGCCCGCGAGTTTGCCGCTGCGCGTCGTAAAGGGGCCCTCGATGAGGGTGGTGCTTTCGTCTTCGCCGCGACGGATGACGTGCTCCGTGCCGCTAAGCCCCATCCGCGAGACGGCCCAATCCTCAACCTCGCTCCCGGGGAGCGCGGCCTTGTCCGCAGCCTTCTCGCGCGCGAGGATGTCGGCAGCCGTCAGCACCGGCGCAGCGCCGGCGGGCGCGTGCGCCGTTCCAAGAAGACAGCAGATCAAAAGGCCGGCCCGCGCTAGAGAAGTCATGCTCTAAGAGATTCGGTAGCGAGCCCCCCGAGATTGAGCGCTCGCGCTACGGCGCGCCGGAGCGCTTGAGGAGCAGGGTGGCAAGCGGCGGGAGCTTGAGCACGAGGGAATAGGGTTTGTCGTGCGCGCCGAACGGTTGCGCTTCGAGCGGACCGTTGCTGACGCCGCTGCCGCCGTAGTGTTCGTAGTCGGTGTTCATCGCTTCGACGTACGTCCCCGAAGCGGGGACGCCGATCCGGTAGCCGTGCCGGACGACCGGCGTGAAGTTCGTGATCGACACGACGACGTCGTTCGAGTCGCGCGCGCGGCGCACGAACGCGAGGATCGATTGCTCGCGGTCCGAGACGATCCACTCGAGGCCGGCAGGCTCCGCGTCGAGTTCGTAAAGGGCAGGGAGGCCGCGGTAGGTCCGGTTCAAGTCGCCGATCAGCCGCTGGACGGCCGCGTGGGCCGGATCGGCCAGCACGTGCCAGTCGAGGCTGCGGTCGTGGTTCCACTCGCGCTCCTGAGCGAACTCGCCGCCCATGAAGAGCAGCTTCTTGCCCGGGTGCGCGTACATGAAGCCGAAATAGGCGCGCAAATTTGCAAAGCGCTGCCAACGATCGCCCGGCATCTTTCCCACAAGCGATCCCTTGAGGTGCACGACCTCGTCGTGCGAGAGCGGGAGCACGAAGTTCTCGCTGAACGCGTACATGAAACCGAACGTCAACTGATCCTGATGATACTTGCGATTGATCGGATCTTCGCGCATGTAGGCGAGCGTGTCGTGCATCCAGCCCATGTTCCACTTGTAACCGAAGCCAAGACCGCCGAGATACACCGGTTGCGAGACCTTGGGCCAGTCGGTTGACTCCTCGGCGGCGGTCGCGGTGCCGGGGTGCTCGGCGTAGACGACTTCATTGGTGTTTTGCAGAAACGCGATCGCGGCAAGGTTCTCGCGGCCGCCCATGCGGTTTGGAATCCATTCGCCGGGCTTGCGGCTATAGTCGAGATAAAGCATCGAAGCGACCGCGTCGACGCGCAGCCCGTCGACATGATAGCGATCGAGCCAGAACAGTGCGTTGCCGAGGAGGAAGTTCGCGACTTCGTTCCGGCCGAAGTTGTAGATCAAGGTATTCCAGTCCGGCTGGAAGCCTTGGCGCGGATCCGCATGCTCGTAAAGGTGCGTTCCGTCGAAGTATCCCAGGCCGTGCGGATCGGTTGGGAAATGACCGGGGACCCAATCGAGCAGGACGCCGAGTCCCGCTTGGTGCGCGGCGTCGACGAAGGCTGCAAAGTCTTGCGGGGTCCCAAAGCGGCTCGTCGGGGCGAACAATCCGATCGGCTGGTAACCCCACGAGCCGTCGAACGGATACTCCGAAACGGGCATCAGCTCGAGATGCGTGAAGCCGAGCGACGCGGCGTAGGGTACGAGATCGCTCGCGAGCTCGCGATACGTGAGGTAACGGTTCCCCTCGGCGCGCTTCCACGAGCCGAGGTGGACTTCGTAGACCGCGATCGGGGCGTCACGCCGGTTCGCGTCCTCGCGCCGGGCGAGCCACGCGCTGTCGTGCCACGTATCGCCTCCCGCGGTTGCGACGATCGAGGCGGTCGCGGGCGGCCGCTCGCACCAGAACGCGTACGGATCGGCTTTGAGCGGAAGCAGGTTGCCGCTTGGGCCAAGCAATTCGTATTTGTAGACCGCCCCGGTAGCGATCCCCGGCAAGAAGATCTCCCAAACGCCGACTTCGTGCCGGAAGCGCATCGGGTGGCGCCGCCCGTCCCAGTCGTTGAAGTCGCCGACGACCGAGACGCGTCGTGCGTTCGGCGCCCAGAGCGCAAACGACGTTCCCGCGACGCCCTGCATGTGCGCGGCATGCGCGCCAAATTTCTCGTACAGCCGGCGGTGCCGCCCTTCGGCGATGAGATAGACGTCGATTTCGCCGAGCACGTTACCGAAGCGATACGGGTCTTCGATCTCGGTGCGCGTGTCGCCGATCGTCAGCCGCAGGCGATAGGGGAACGGCTCGACGCGCTTCGGCACGATCCCCGCGAAAAAACCGGCAGCATGAGTCCGTTCCAATTCGGCGACGGTTGCACCGGTCGTCGCATCGATGAGGTCGACGCGCGATGCGTGCGGGAGAAAAGCGCGAACCGCGAGGGCGCCGGCCTCGCGATGCATGCCGAGCACGGCGAACGGGTCGCCGTGATCGCCGCGAACGACCGATTCGACGGCCCCGCTATCCGGCAACGGCCGGCTCGGCAATCTGGGCAGCGGCGACCGGGGTTTGCTCGGGGTAGAGGATGCTGCGAATGCCCTCGAGCGGGATGCGCACCCACGCCGGGCGGTTGGCCAGCTCGTACGACACCTCGTAAAACGCCTTCTCGAGCATGAAGAGTTCGAGGAATCGTTGCGCTAAGACGGGGTCGTTCGGATACGAAGGGCAGCCCGCAATCGTTTCCCGGTATCCGGCGAGGAACGCTTCAACGCTGCGGCGTTCCCATTCGCGCGCGAGCGGCTCGAGGGCGCTCGTGTCCTCGGCGCGATCGGCGGTGACGCCGCGCATCGCCGCGACGGCCGCGTAGTTGATCGAACGGAGCATACCGGCGACGTCGCGCAGCGGCGAAGACTTTCTGCGCCGCTGCTCGAGCGGCCGTCCGGGTTCGCCCTCGAAATCGACGAGCATGAAGTCGTCGGCCACGACGAGCACCTGACCGAGATGGAAATCGCCGTGATAACGCGTCTTCACGAGACCCCCAAGGTCGGTCTGTGGCGACACCGTCAGCCGCGCTTCCAGCTCGCCACGCAGACCCAGCAACGACTGCGCGAAATCGCGCACGTCGCTTGGAACGCGTTCGAGACCACGCTCGAGCGACGCCAGTGCGTCGCCGGCGCTCGCGCGAGCGTCCGCGCTCCACCTCTCGAGATCGGCCTGCGTTACCGGTTCCGGCTGGAACGCCGGGTCGTTCTTGGCCGACGCGAACGCCCGATGGACCTCGGCCGTACGGACGCCGAGCTTCCGCGCGCGCTGCACGAAGATCTGATGGGAATCGGTGTCGGGACCGGGAGCGCCATCCGCAGCGGAAGCGGGTGCGGCGTCGTGCGGTACCGCCATGTTCCGGCGGTGATCGAAGAAGCGCTCGAGGTAGGCGAGCGTCGCCGTCCAGCCGTCGCCTTGTGACTCGACGAATTCCTGAACGATGCACAGCGCGGTCGACTCTCCCGAGCGGTCGAGATATTCGAGCGAGCCGTAAAAGGCTGGAGTATTGCGGTAATCGACCGATGCCAGAAAGCGTGCGATTTCGAGTTCCGGCTGCGGGCCGGGATGAATGCGCCGGTAACCCTTGAGGATCGCGCGCTCGTCGACGACGACCGACGTATTACTCTGCTCGACGTCCATGCGCCGCACGTGCGGTTGTTGCGAGAACGAGGCGGCGGCGAGTTTTTCGGTCGATTTCGCGACGTAGGTTCCGCCTTGCAAGCCGGGTAGTTGACGGTCGTTGCGGATGTCGTCGAGCAGGCCGATCGAAAATTCGTCGACCCCGAACGCGTCGAGCAGGTAACCGCTGTGCGCGCCCGTGCGCGTGCGCGCGAGCGTTGCCCGAATCTGGGCCGGCGTCCGTTCCTCCGGCGTATCGTCCCCGATCACGAGCGGAACGAAGTAGCGATGGTTCGCCTCGACCATCGTGAGGTAGGCGCGCACGTCGTCGCGGTCGAGCCGCACCGTGTCGACCAGTTTGACCGCGCGCAGATCCGCATCTTTGTCCGAAAACCAGCGTTGCTTGGGTAGGTACGACGGGACCACCTCGCCCTCGAAGAGTTCGAGCGCTTTGCCCCCAAGTTGCGTCGTCTCGACGTCGCGCGGAAGCACGAGCGTGAGCAGTTCGGGCAGCTGACCGGGCCCTTCCGCAGACCATTTCGGCGCACGTGCCGATTCGGAAAGCAAGAACCAATAGAAGGCGTGACCGGGCAGAGAGACCGCGTAACGGTCGGCCGCGATCGCGTGAAACGGGCTCCAACTGCTCATCTCGACCGGGACGCGGCCTTTATACGGGCTGAGGTCGAGGACGACTTGCTGGGCCGTGTGCGCGAGATTATTGACGCAGAGAATCTTTTCGTCCTCGTATTCGCGCATGTAGGCGATCACCTTGCGGTTCGTCGGTTTGAGGAACGTGAGCGTCCCGCGCCCGAACGCCTTGTAGCCTTGCCGCACCGCGATCAGCTTGCGCAGCCAGTTGATCAGCGAGGAGGGGCTGCGGCTTTGCGATTCGACGTTGATCGCTTGGTAGCCGTAGACCGGATCCTGGATCGGCGGCAAGTACAGTCGCGCGGGGTCGGCGCGTGAGAAGCCGCCGTTGCGGTCGATCGACCATTGCATCGGCGTACGGACGCCGTCGCGATCGCTCAGGTAGATGTTGTCGCCCATCCCGATCTCGTCGCCGTAGTACACGATCGGCGTCCCGGGCATCGACAGCAGAAGGGCGGCGAGCAGCTCGATCCGCCGGCGATCGTTCTCCATCAGCGGCGCGAGGCGCCTGCGGATGCCGACGTTGACGCGCGCGCGCGGCTCGGTCGCGTAGACGCGGTACATGTTCTCGCGTTCGCGATCGGTCACCATCTCGAGGGTCATCTCGTCGTGGTTCCGCAGGAAGATCGCCCACTGACACGTCGGTGGGATCTCCGGCGTCTGACGCATGATGTCGATGATGGGGTAGCGATCCTCCTCGGCGATCGCCATGAACATCCGGGGCATGAGCGGGAAGTGGAAGGCCATGTGACATTCGTCGCCGTCGCCGAAATACTGACGCACGTCCTCGGGCCACTGGTTCGCTTCGGCCAGGAAGACTTTGTCTTTGTATTCGTGGTCGAGCACCGCCCGCATGATCTTGATGACCCCGTGCGTTTCGGGCAGATTCTCGTTCGAGGTACCCTCGCGTTCGCACAGGTACGGGACGGCATCGAGGCGCAGCCCATCGACGCCGGTATCGAGCCAATAGCGCATCACGTTCATGATCGCCTCGATCACGCGCGGATTGTCGTAGTTGAGATCGGGCTGGTGCGAGAAGAAGCGGTGCCAGTAGTACTCGCCGGCAACCGGATCCCACGTCCAGTTCGACGTTTCGGTGTCGGTGAAGATAATGCGAGTGCCCGCATACTTCTTGTCCGTGTCGCTCCAGACGTAGAAGTCGCGCCAGACGGATCCTTTCTTGGCGTTACGGGCCCGCTGGAACCACGCGTGCTGGTCCGAGGTGTGATTGACGACGAGTTCGATCAGGACCCGGATGCCGCGGTCGTGCGCCGCTTTGACGAACGCGCGGAAGTCGTGCATCGTGCCGAAGGCGGGGTTGACGTTGCGGTAGTCCGCGATGTCGTAACCGTCGTCGCGCATCGGTGAGGGGAAGAAGGGCAGAATCCACAAGCACGTTACGCCGAGGTTCTTGATGTAGTCGAGTTTCGCCGTCAGGCCGGGAAAATCGCCGATGCCGTCGTCGTTCGCATCGAAGAACGCCTTAACATGCACCTGATAGATAATCGCGTCCTTGTACCAAAGCGGGTCGTTGTCGATCACGTCGTCTTTCTGAGATTCAGTCGAAAGATTGCTGCCGGGTTGAGCTGCGGGTCGAGGCGCCAGCGATGCGGCGAGCCGCGCCAGACGTGCCGGGTTTCGCCGAGCAGCTCTTCGAGTTCGTACGGCTCGTCGTCGGCGATCTTGAAGTCGCCGGTCGGCACCCAGAGCACGGGGTCGCGGGCGGCGAACGGGTCGAGGTTGACGGCGACGAGGAGCACGCTCTCTTCCGTCTGTTTGCCGTAGAAGATGACCTGCTCGTCGTCGGCGCGATAGAAGGTAACGTTGCGCCAATCCTGCAGGGCTGCGTTCTCGCGCCGGATCCGGTTGATCTGGGCGATCTGGGGTTTGATGTTGCCTGGTGCGTCCCAATCGCGAACGCGTATTTCGTACTTTTCCGAATCCAAGTACTCTTCGCGTTCGGGCAGTGCGGCGTTCTCGCACAGCTCGTATCCGCTGTAGATGCCGTAGAGGCTCGAGAGTGTCGCGGCGAGGACGAGGCGACTCAGAAAAGCCGGGCGGCCGCCCGTTTGCAGGACCGGCGAGAGAATGTCCGGCGTGTTGGGCCAGAAGTTCGGCCGGTAGAACTCCGACAGGACGGGCCCGGAGAGTTCCTCGGAATACTCCGTGAGCTCGGCTTTGGTCGTGCGCCAAGTAAAGTAGGTGTAGGATTGCGTGAATCCCAGCTTCGCGAGTTGTTGCATCACCTTTGGGCGAGTGAACGCTTCGGCGAGGAAGATTGTTTCGGAGTGCCTCGCCCGGACCTCGGCGATCATCCATTCCCAGAATGCGAACGGCTTCGTGTGCGGGTTGTCGACCCGGAACGTGTGGACGCCACGTTCGATCCAAAAGAGCACGACGTCGCGCAAGGCTTCCCAGAGCGCGCGGCGATGCGGGCCTTCCCAATTGAAGTTCACGATGTCCTGGTATTTCTTGGGCGGATTCTCCGCGTATTTTATGGAGCCGTCGGGACGAAACGAATACCATTCGGGGTGTTCTTTGACCCACGGGTGATCGGGCGAGCATTGCAGCGCGTAGTCGAGGGCGATCTCGAGCGAGTTGGCGCGCGCCGCGGCGACCAAGTGCGCGAAATCTTCGAAGGTGCCGAGCGCCGGATCGATCGCGGTGTGGCCGCCGCGTTCGTTGCCGATCGCCCACGGGCTGCCGACGTCGCCCGGCTTCGCTTCGAGCGCGTTGTTCGGGCCCTTGCGGAAAGCGTGCCCGATCGGATGGATCGGCGGAAGGTAGAGAACGTCGAAGCCGAGCGCGCGGACGCCGGGCAGCCGGCGTTCGACGTCGGCAAACGTGCCGTGTTTGCCGGGCACGGTGCCGGCGGAGCGCGGAAAGAGCTCGTACCAGGCGGCGAACTGCGCTGCGCGACGGTCGGCCTCGACTCGCAAGGGTGGCGCGTGGCGCGTCGCCGCGCTAAGGTCGGGTGCTCGCGCGACGAGCGTCGCGATCTCGCCGCTGAGCATGACCGAGACGCGCGATTCGTCGTCCCGTTGGGCGTCGATTCCGGCGAGTGCGGCCTCGACCGCCGCGCGTTCGTTTGGGGCAGCCCGGTCGAGCGCAGTCCGTACGAGCGCGCGTCCCTCGATTGCCTCGAGCGCGAGCGGTTGTCCGGCGGCGCGCTTCTTTGCGACCTGCGCTTGCCAGGTCGCAAACGGATCCGGCCACGCCTCGATCGTGAATTCGTACGACCCGGCGCGCAGGATCTCAAACGATGCCGTCCAGCGATTGTTGTCGAGGTACAGCATCGGCGTCCGGCGCCACGTCGCGCTCGTTTCGCGGTAAAGGAGCGTCGCCGCAATCGCATCGTGTCCGTCGCGAAAGACGTCGGCTTCAACCACGACGGTGTCTCCCACGACGCGCTTGACCGCGAACTTGCCGCAGTCGATTTGTGGCAACACGTTTTCGATGACGACGGGACCGGCGGGCAAGCGGGCAGCTTCGAGCTCGACCAGCTCGGCGACTTGATGCATTAGGGGGGTCCTTCGACGGTACGGGTGCCTCGTGCATGCCCGGCCTGGCGCCGCCCTGTTTGAGATCGGGGCGGCGTGCCCCCCGATGGCCCCCAAGAGGGGGCCCGGTCGATTCGTGCGCAACGGCGCAAGGCAAGCCCGATGATCGATATCCATACCCATTTGCATCCGCCCAAGCTCTTCGCCGCCATCCGGCGCTGGTTTGCGGAGCGCAGCGACTGGGATCTTTCGGCGCAGCCGACGGAGCCGCACGCGGTCGCCGCAGTGCTCCGGGATGCGGGCGTCGAGCGTTTCGTGTTTTTCAGCTACGCCCACAAGACGGGCATGGCGCGCGAGCTCAACGCGTGGCTCGCGGCGACCGCGGCCGACTTGGGCGGGTTCGGTCTAGCGCTCGGGACGGTGCACCTGGACGACGAGGCCTATCTTGAAGACCTTCGGCTTGCGCTGGATGCGGGATGCATCGGCATCAAGCTGCATGAGAACGTGCAGAACCTCGCGATCGACGACGCGCGATTCGACCCGGTCTATCGCGAACTCGCCGCCCGCGGCGCGTTCCTGCTCGCGCACGTCGGACCGATTCCGTGGTCCTATCCGCCGGATGAGGGCGCGGCTCGGGTGGAACGCGTGCTGCAGCGCAATCCGGATCTCAACGTCGTGGTCGCGCATTTCGGCGTACCCGACAGCGCCCGCTACTTCGACCTCATGGCACAGCATGCGAGGCTGCATCTCGACACGACGATGGTCTTTGCGGCGCATTCTCCCGTCGGCGGACCGGTCGAGATCGAGACGGCTCGCATCGAGCAGCACGCGGACCGCGTGCTCTACGGAACCGACTTTCCGAACATCCCCTTCGCGTACGGGAGCGAACGCGCGGGCATCGAGCGGCTCGGTCTTTCGGCGACGGCGCGGCGTGCGATCTTTCACGACAACGCGGCGCGCTTGATCGCAGCCGCCGGCGGCGAGGCCGAAGCCGATTCGGCTGCGAAACGGCGCTGATGCAGCACGCTACGCTCGAAGCAGCCGCGGCCGCGTACGGCGTTTCGACGATGTTCGAAGCGGCCGGCCGCACCGGCCTGGTCGATCTCGATCTGATCGCGCACATCCCCGAAGCAAAAGTCGCCGGACGCGCGCGCACGGTCCTGTGCGGGCAAGACGACAACCTGATGGTTCCCGCGGCGATCGCACGCGCCCAACCGGGTGACGTGCTCGTCATGCGGATGCCGCAGAGCCGCCCGGTTTCTTTGCTCGGCGAACTGCTCGCGACGCAGTGTCTGGCGCGTGGGGTCGCGGGCGTCCTCGTCGATGCCGCGATCCGCGATGCGGTGGCGATCCGGCAACTCGGACTGCCGGTCTGGTCGCGCTACATTCGCGCCCGCAGTGCGGCGAAGAAAATCGTCGGCGAACTCGACGGGCCGCTCGAGTTCGGCGGAACGACGATCGCATTCGGCGACCTGATCGTCCTCGACGGCGACGGGGCGCTCGCAGTCCCGGCTGCCCGCGCCGCTGAAGTCGTCGCCCTTGCAGCGGAACGCGAGGCCGCCGAAGCCTTCAAGCGCGAGCGCTACCGCAACGGCGAGCTTTCCTACGATCTCGACGGCCTGCGGGCAATCGTCGAGGGACGAGTTGACTAGAATGTTAGACTAGACCTATGAAACAGACCATCGGCGTCTACGAGGCGAAGTCCCAACTTTCGCGATTACTCGATCTCGTGGCCCAGCGAGGGGAGCGCATCGTGATCACGCGGAACGGCCGGGCCGTCGCCGAGCTCGGGCCGATCGAAAGCGACCGCCCGAGCTCCGAGGACCTGCTCCGGCGCTTCAAAGCTTTGCAACGCGTCAAGCCGCGCAAGCCAGGTTCGCTGCGCGAGCCGGGCGAGAGCCTTCGCGATCTCGCCCACGAGGGACATCGGCGTTAATGCCGTTCGTCGTCGATGCCTCGGTCGCCGCAAAATGGATTCTTCACGATGAAGCTTCGGAGACGGCGAACGCCTTACTGAAAACGGTCATCCGCCAAGGAGCTTTCGTTCCGGCAATCTTTCCGTTCGAGGTCGAAAACGTTCTCCTTGCCGCGCAGCGACGAGGCCGCGTCGACGCAACGAGCGTAGCCGAAGCTTTGAACCTTCTCAAACACCTCGACCTCGACATCGAGCCCTTTCTCCCAAGCCAAATCGGCCGGCACCTCGAACTCGCTCTTCGGTTCAAGCTGACGGCTTACGATGCCGCCTACCTCGTACTGTCGCTGCGCCGTGACGCGACATTGTTCACGGCCGACCACCCGCTTGAAACGGCGGCAAAATCGTTGGGAATCGGCACCGTTCTCGTCTAATAAGCAAGGCGAATGCTACAGGATGGGGTAGATGGGCGACATGCACGATCGAGACGTCAAGCGCAAGGACCAGCACGAGGAAGACCGCCGCAGGGAAGTGGAGGCCGGCGACGACACCGGCCTCGTTCGCCAGCAAGAAGAGATTACCGAAGCCGGGATTGACGAGGCTCTCGAGAGCGGGCGGCCGCTCGAGGGTGGCCGTGGATAGCAAAGCGATCTCCGCGCACATCGAAGAACTCGTCGCCGAGGAGCACCGGCTGCTCGAACGAGCCGAGCAGAAGACCCTCGGCGCGGCCGAACGCGCGCGGCTCGACGAGGTCAACGTCCAGCTCGACCAATACTACGACCTCTTGCGCCAGCGCCGCGCACGCGAAGAGTTCGGGCAGGATCCGTCGAGCGCGCATCTTCGCTCATCGGAGACGGTCGAGAAGTACCTTCAGTAGCGGCCGAGCAAGATGCGCGGCTTTCATGCGGGTGACTGCTCGATCTTTACTGCGAGCTTGAACCGGACGTCCGCCGCACCGGCGTGAGTGCCGCGGAGCTGTACTTCCACAATGCCGTCGTGAACCGGAACGCTGGTCGTCGTTCCGCCCCCGGCCAGGGTAGCTGCGCCCGAAACCGAGATCAGCATGCTTGCCGGATCGTTGCCGATGCCATGGACCTCGATCGTGAGCGTTTCGACGCTCCCGGTTGCGGTGGGCGGCAGGGGATGCGCGACGAGCGTGACCGCATCAAACGGCAACTCGTTGCTCGGCTGGCCGTTCGAAACCAAGCGCAGGCGGTGGCGTCCCTCGGAAGTATTCGGATCGAGCTCGCCTTCGATGCTGGTGGTCGATGCGGCCGCCGTTAAAATGCCCTCACTCCGGCCGTCGATCTCGAGCCGCGTGTTCTCGGGATCGATGCCGCGCACGCCGAGATCGACGAGGTTGCGGCCCGGCGTGCGCTCGTACGCCGTCGATCCGCTAACGATCGCGGGTCCCGAAGCCGGCGGATTGGGTACGGCGTCGGTGTTGGGGACCGGGCCATCTCCGATAGCCGTGTTCGCAGCTCGCGGGTCGAGATGCCCGTCCTTCTCAAGGGTCGTGCCGATCTCGATGAGGGTCGGTGCCGACCCGTCGATTAGTGCCGGGATACTGGTGGTTACGCGATGCTGCTTGTCGGTCGTCGTCGCGTAGGGGTGGTTCTTGCCGTCGGCGGTGACCACGAGGACGACCACGTTGGTCGGGCCGCTCTGCGGCCCGTCGGTGGGCGGCGTCTGCGAATCCCGCACGTAAAAGGTGATCTCGCCGATTCCCGCAGTCTTCGGGGCATAGGCGACCTCGCTCGTGACGCTTTGGGAATCGCTTCCTTCATTCGACGGTGCGAACGGTTTGAACGCCGGATCCTTATCGATCGATGCTCGTTTGGGGCTCGGCGGCGGAGGGGGCTTACAGATGCATTGATACTCGTAGTCGTCGTTTCGCTTGATCCGGTGATTATTCGGGTCGGGGCGGTTCGGATCGTCTCCCCAGGGACCCGGCTTGCCCGGATTGTCCGGGTCTTTCTTGAGGCGCCGCTGCAAGACGCACGTACCGGCGCACGTCTTCTTGACGCAGCCGACGTACGTATCGGAGTCCGTCAGCGGCTCGTCACCGTCGCCGACGAGCAAACATGCAACGGCCGCGTCGACCGGCGTCATGAACCGTAGCGCGAGCGGTAAGCCTCGATCGCAACGGTGCCCGACTGCCGGCGGGCGAAGCGCGAGTTTCGCCGGTCCTCCATCGCGGGCGTTCAGCACGCCCGCCGCAAGGAGTGCGGCAACGCCGATCGATGCGCCGATGCCTCGCATCATACGGAAAGCTCCTCTCACGGGTGGACGCAGCAAGCGTACTCGGCGCGGGTCAAATGCCGGTCAAATGCCGGGCTAGAGCCGAATGCGCAGCTCAAATGCCGGGCTGCGCCGCGCGGCACGCTTGCGGCTCGAGGTTTGGGAGCACGGAGTCATCGAGCACGGCGTCGTTTGGCCCGGCGTCGTCTTGCGCTCGACGGTACCGGCGTGCGCGCCGGAGTCGTTCGTCATCAGGTAGATCCCGCTCCCGAGAAGTGCCGCACCGCCCGCAATCGGGAAGGTTGAATTCCTCGGGGAAGACGGCGCGGAACTATCCTGTTTGTACTTCTCGAAGGCTTCGCGGGGTATCTGGATCGGCGCCCAGCCGACGTGGGGCAAATAATAATACTCGGTCTGGAGTGGGTTCGCGCCCGCCGATTCGTAGCTTACCTTGCGTTTGATTGTTCCTGACTCGATTTGCGGGCCCACCCCGGGGACCGTAGAAGGGCGCCACGTTTCGTGAAATGTCTCATCGCGAAACGCCGGTACGTCGTACAGGAACCAGTCCTCTGCGTCCGGGTCGTAGAATTCTTCGGTCCACTCGCCGTTGCTGTCGTCCGTCATGAGTGAGCTGCCGTCGACCGTGAACGTGCCGTCCGGGTTGAAAACCGTCGTGATGTCGAGTTTGAAGTTGTGGATTTCCTTGGACGGGGAGAACTGCGACGGTGAGAGGTGGGATGACGAGTCCCCGTTCTCGGGCGGCTCGCGGTAGATGTGATGCTCGTGGGTGACGACCTTTAGTGGTTTTTTCTTTGGATCGTTCTTGGCGTACGTGGTCTCGGTCCAGTCATCGAACTCTTCGCTAGGTGTTTGCCCCGATCGCTCGGTGCGCTCGATAACGTTGTCCGGGTTTTGCGGGTCGGGCGTGACGGTCGTCGTACCGGCAATCGGTCCTCGATCTTGTGCAAGCGCAGCCCTCGCGCCGGCGAGGATCAGGCAGAGAGTAAAACCAAGAAGCAGGGCGATCGTACGTGCCAAGGCATTCCTCCGCCGGCGACAACGAGTGAGCGCGCCGGCTCGTGCAACGTAACCGCTCCCGGTCAACGCACGGTAAAATGCGCTTTCGCGGCTCCCCCGTGGGACTGGCCGCCCCACATGCTGCCGGCCGCGACGCCGCGGGCCGTGCGCGCGACGTCCGCGGCCTGCGACGCGCGGCTTGCCAGCTCCGCGTCGCCTGCGTCGTCCGCGGCGGCCGCCAGATAGGCGTACGCGCGGTCGCACTCGAGCGGCGTCGCCTGCGCGGCGCGGTTGACGTCGGCTTCCGCCGCCGCCAACGCAGCGGCCACGTCGTTCGTGGCGCAGCGGGCCGCGGCACAGGCATACGCGAGCGCTTTTGACGTGCTGAAGTCGAGCACGCCCGGGGCGAGTTCGTCGGCCACGATCTCGCGCGCGAGCGCGAGCGCCTTACGGGCGTCACCCCGAGCGTTACGGTCGAGGAGCGCGCGCACGTGCAAATGCAGCACGTTGTTGCGAATCATGTAGGACGACGCATACAGCGGCGAGGGACTCAGGCGTACGGCGGTCGCTAGCGCGCCGTCGGCATCGCCGCGCACGCACGCTGCGACCCCGGCGATGTAGTCGGCAAAAAAGCGGGCTTTGAGGCGGTCGAGCCCGGCGTGCGGCAGGTGCCAACGCCGCTCGGTGCGTTGCGCGAGCGTGTCGGAGGCGCGTTCGAGCAGCCGATCGAGATCGTCGAAGCGTTCGAGATAGTAAGCGAGCAGCGCGCGGCTGATATGGAACGACGCATCGGCGAGCCAGCCGGCGCGAGCGGCCGCGCTCGCACCCGCTTCGGCGAGCCGCGCGGCTTCGGCGAAATTCCACCACACGATCTCCGTGCGCAACAATTCGCCCGCGGCTTCGGCAATCGTCTCGCTGCGTTCGAGCGCGACCGCCAGCGCGTACGCTTCGCGCCCAGCTCCCAGCGCCGCGTCACGCGCCGCACGATGACAGTGGACGGAGCCGATCGTCAGCAGCATCTCGACGAGCACCTCTGTGTTCCCGCTCGCGCGCGCGAGCGCGGCGGCTTCCTCTGCGGTGTCGAGCGCCTCGATCATCCGGTGACACTTCACGTACGCCGTCGATGCTGCCGCGAGGCCGGCGAGCAGGGCCTGCCCGTCGTTTCCGCGGCGCGCGTAGGCGACTGCTTCTTGTGCGTCGGCGACGGCGGCCGCGTCATCGCCCGCGCACACGTGAGCGCGCGCGACCGCGACGTGCAGGCGCGCAATCACCGCGTCCCGCGGGGCCGAGTGCTTCATGCGCCGCAAACAGGCCAGACCCGACTCGCAACGTTCGAGCGCGTCGCTCCAGGCGTTCACTTCGAGCGCTTCCTCTGCTGCGCGCAGAAAATCGCGGCCTGCGGCGGCGAGTTGCCCGGACGCGGCCTCGTGCCGCGCGCACCGCAGCGACTCGCTGCGGGCCGACGCCTCGAGCCGGCGTGCAAACGCCGCGTGCAGGCGAACGCGCCGGCCCGCATGGATGAGGCCGGCTGCGACCTCGCGGACCAGATCGTGTGTGAACTCGAACTGCGGGCCGCTCGGCGGCTCGCGCAGGATGCCCAAGCCCAGCAAATCGTCGATCGCATCGAGAACGAGCGGTTCCTCGAATGCGAGGACGCCGGCGAGGTCGCTTGGCGTCGCCTCGGGTTCGAGTGCGAGCGCGCACGCGACGTCGCACGTCGCTGTCCCGCGCGCCCGCAGACGCGTTTCGATGAAGCTGCGGATGTTCTCGGGCAGCGCGACGTGCGCGGCCGGTCCTCGGGCGATCTTCCAAGCGCCGTTCTCGTTGACGACCCGCCCCTCGCGCGTACACATGTCGAGCAGTCCGAAGAAGAAGAGCGGGTGTCCGGCACTGCGCTCGTAGAGCTCTTCAGCGAGCGGTTCGAGCGCCTCGCCGGCCGAACGCCGCACCGCGAAGAGGAGCTCGTCGCGCCCGAGCGCGCGCAAGCGCAATTCTGTTGGAGTGGACCCTTCGAAGAGCGCGCGGATGCGTTGGCGGCCTTCGTCGCGCAGGGCGATCGCGACGATGTGACCGGCAGCGGCGGCAACGCCCGCAAACGCCGGCAGCAAACGAAGCGCTTCGCCGCCGAGGAGATGCGCGTCGTCGACGAAGATCGCCGAACGGCCGCGCAACATCGGCTGCAAGACGGCTGCAAGCGTCGCGCCCCCCTCGCCGCTCGCGCTCGTGACAAATTCGGCGAAGCGCTCGCCGGAGAGGGCCTCGAAAAGATCTCCCCAGGGCCCGTAGGTGCGAGGGTCGTTGTCGACGCTACGGACGCGTACGACGCCGAGCCCCGCTTCGAGGGCGTCGCCGGCACAGCGCTCGAGCAGCGTGGTCTTTCCGATACCGGCGTCGCCTGATATGAGAATCAGCGCGCCCGCGTCGCTCGCAAAGGCCGCCTGCAACGTGTCGCGTTCGGCTTGGCGTCCCGCGAACGCAATCCGCAGTTCGCTGGCCGGCGTGCGCGCGCTGCGGCGCAGCTCCGCAGCTCGCATCGCGAACGCGTCAGAGGGACGCGCGCCCAGCTCGAGCAGCGCCGCTTCGCAGCGTTCGACCCAGCGGAGCGCGGCGAGCGGGCGGCCCATCGCGATCGCCGCGTCGACCAACGCATCATAGGCCGCCTCGTCGTACGGGTTGCGCGCCACGAGCAATTCCGCTGCAGCCGGATCCTTCGCCAGCGCCACGCAACGCCCGAGCACGACTTCGTACGACGTGCCTGCACGCTCGCGCTCGGCGACAGGCCACTCGTCGTAGTCGCCGGGCAGGAACTCGCCGTGGTAGAGGTCGATTGCCGCGCGCAACTCGGCGATGTCGTTACTGCTCGTAGCGCGAGCGATCGATTCCGTATCGACATCGATCGGCGCGATCCAACGGAGCGTGGACCGTTCCGTTTGGAGTACGGCCTCGGGGTCGCAGCCGGCGACACGCAGAGCGCGGCGGATCGACCACGTCGCGGTCTTGAGGCTCGCTCGAGCGCGCTCCTCGTCGACTTCCGGCCAAAACACCTCGAGCAGCCCTTCGCGGGAAACGGCGGCCGAGCGATGCATCGCGAGATACGCCAGCAGCGCGCGCATCTTTGCGGTCGCGGGCGGCGGAACGAGCGTTCCGCCCAGCCACAACTCGAATCGCCCCAGTGTCAGTAACCGGTTGACGTTCGTTTCGATGAGCGCCGCCTCGCTCCGTCTCGCGCTTGCGCAAACTTCTGCCGAGCGGGCGCGAGTCCCGCTCTAGATGCGCATCGGCTTGCGCTGATGGGCGTCGGGGGCCGCATCAAACTCCGAGAAGAAAAACATCCCAAAAATCTCACCGGGCGAGCTGCTCGGCGCACCAAGGTCGATGGCACCGCTCGACGAGATGGTGCCGAAAGCGAGTTGGCTGCTGCTCTGGGCGTAGAGAACGAATTCCGATCCGTCGGCCGTCAGCGCGATGGTGCTCGGGGCCTCGGAGATTTCCGTTACGGGACCGGCCTGCCAGCCGCTCGCGGTAAGGGTGAGGGCCTGCAGTGCGAGCGGCGAGGATCCCTGCGGCGCGAGGACGACAAGGCACACACCGGATCTCGAGCAGTAAATATTTTGCGCCGGCTGCGTCAGCCCGTAGTTCGGCACGACATCCGCTAACGAGCTATTGACGGCGGAAACCTCGGTGCCGCCGGCGATGAAGAAGACGGGACTGCCGCCGACCGTCGCCCCAAACACCGGACCGGCAAAAGTTACCGTCGCCGTAGCCGAGGGACCAACCAGACTGCCCATACCATTGTCGGTGTACGCGGCAAGCGACGGCGGGGTCGTGCCCGTACTCGAGCTCGAGGCTTGCTGGGAAATGACGACGACGCCGCCGGCTTCCGCGAGGCCGATGGGGGCAGCGGGCAAGGTAACCGCGAGGCTCGTCGCCGGCGCGTTGCTCGCGATCGTGATCGAATAAATTTCGCTCAGGGGACCATTCGCGACGAACGCGTACCCGCCGAGACCCCAAGAAATGCCGGTTATGCCGAGATAGTACGGAGAACTCAAGCTACCCAAGTAGGTCAGTCCGTGATTCGCGCCGATGCGTAACGCGTTGACGGTTCCCGCCGTGGCGCCCGAGACGGGCGCATCCACCGCGTAAGCGTACCACGCAGTCCCCTGTTGCTCTGCTGCACCAATTGTCGGCTTGACTATGGCTGCGGCCGTCGACACGCTGATCGGCGCCGGAAGGTTGTTCGTTTGCGGGCTGACCTCAAACGCAGCGATCACGTTTGTTTCGTCGATGTAGAGCGTGTCCTCGAGCGGCGACGTTGGAATCGAAATCGGACTCGGCTCCGGAGTTTCCAGCCGGCTCACCGTGAGGTCTGGTTGCGTATACTCGCAAGCGGCGAGCACCGCGATACCCGCAAGGCAGACGAACCAAAACCGTAACCGCCGCGTCGAGCGTGCGAAGATTCGAATCATGCGATTGGCCTCCCAGACCCCGACCCTACGCGTTGCCGGTCAAACGCCGGTAAAATGGCCGCCGTCAGCTTGCCGCGCACCGGGTGAAAATCGCCAAGAGTTCCGGGGCCTCGCGAACGGGCGTCGCGCGGCGCGTCAGCGGATCGATGGCTCGCGCGGTAACGTTGCCCGCACCATCGACCTCGAAGCGGACGACGACGGCGCGCGCGAAATCGCTGCCGAAGAGGTGCTCGCGCACGCGCTGCGGATCGACCAGGGCGCCGCTTCGATGGCTTGCGACGTCGGTGACGCGACCGTGCAGATTCCCCGCGGCACCGCTCGAGAACCGTACCACGTACGTTCGCGCGGTCGGCGCTTCAGTCACGCTCGGTCGCTTGCAGCATCGCTATCTCCTCGGGGCTTCGCAAGCGTAGCGGTCGCCGGTCAATGCCGGGTCAAAAGCCGGAAGGCGGCCTCGGGACGACGAACCACAACACCAATGAGGTTGTTGCGCGCCCTCGTCGTTGTCGCGCTGCTTGCCGTTGCCGTGTACGCGGGGTACCGGTTGTTTGCACCGCAGCCACCGGCCGCCGGAAATGTGGTCGCGGTCTACTATTGCAAAACCGATGGCCAAACGCTGGCCAAATGGATCGTCTCGGTCAGTCCTAAGGCAACCGACACGAAAAGTGTGGCTTTCTATGCGACGGCCCAAGCCGTGGCCGGTCCGCCCGCGGATACGCCTGCGGTTCGCTTTCCGGCCGGCACCGTCGTGCGCTCGGTCGCGCTCGAAGGTCCGACGGCAACCGTCGATCTCGGTGGTACCATCGCAACGGCCCAAAGCGGCAGCTTCACCGAAGCCGGCGAATTTAAAGCGCTTGTCTGGACGTTAACTTCTCTACCCGGGATTAACGCCGTGCAAGTGAAGATCGGCGGAGCGCGCGTCCCTACGCTTCCCGGAGGCCATCTTGAACTCGATGAAGCCCTTACCCGGCAAAGCTGGTAGCCCGATGCGCCGCCGTTCTCTCCTCACGCTCGCGCTGACGCTGGGCCTCGCGCTCGGATTGTGCCTGCCCGGACGTGCGCAAACGCTGCTCCCGGCGAACAATTTCTGGTTTGGTGGGACGCAGTTGGCCTTCGAGCACGCGCAATCGCGCTACGGTCAGCTTGCCGTTGCAACCGACGACGGGGGCCTGGGCCGGTTTCTCGCCAAGCTCGGCGCCGTTTTGTCGTATCAGCCGGGACAGAACTCCATCGTCGTTACGTCCTCTGACCGGCGCGTCGTGAGTTTTACGCTCGGCGACCCGCACTTTAGCGTCGCCGGGGTCGAGCAGATGGCGGCATTCGCTCCGTTCGCGTCGGGCGGGGTAGCGTACGTTCCCTTTTTGGATCTCGCGCGAGCGCTCTACGTCGATCCGGTGCAGGACGGCGCGACCGTCGTCTTGCAGCCCCAGCTCGCTTCGCTCGAGGTCCGTCCCCAGAACCGGATGACGCTCGTTACGTTGCGCGGCGCGTCGCCGTTGCGCTTCAAGCGCCTGAGCGGGCCCGGTGACGAGGATTTGCTGCTGGCATTTCTCGGTACGGCTTCAACGCTCCAAGCGCAGCGCGACATTTCGGCCGCCGGGTTGAAGAGCGTCACGATCCGAGTCGACGGAACGGCCCGCAACCCGACGACGGTCGTCGACTTTAGCACCGCATCCGGAGGCGTCCGCGTCCTTGGACCGAGCGATTCGCCAAACGCAATCACCCTCGCGTTCGCCGCCGCCGGCGTCGCCCTCGGCGGCACGCCGATTCCGCCGGCGGGCAATGCAGCGCTCGCAACGGCGCCGCTGCTTGCGGGCGACCAGGTCGCAGGCACCGGGCCCGGCGTAACCGCGGTAACCGCTACGGGGGCCGCTCCGCCTGCACCGACGCTGCCGCCGTACGGCGATCAAAGCGCGAACGACAATCCGGCAACCACGAGCAGCGGCGCGCCGCTCGAATCGCCGACCCCGACGGCCTACGGTCTGGCGCCCGCAACGATCGGCGCGCTCGACACGCAGAGCACCGGCGACGGGTTCAACGTGAACCTCTCTATTACAGGTGACGTGACCTACGAATGGCACCGCCTCCCCGACAATCGCTGGTACGTCGATTTCAAGCCGGCGACGCTTGCCGTGCCGGCCCAGGACCGCCCGCTTGAAGATCCTTCGGTGCTCTCGCTGCGCGTCAAACCGTTCATCGGCCCGAACGATCGGCTTGCGACGGTGCGCATCGCGCTCACGCTCGCAAGCCCGCGCACGATCGGGCTCATCCCGACGAGCGACGGGCTGACGATCGCGGTCGGCGGACAAGACGACACGAGCGATCAGAAAGTCGGCATGGGTGAGCTGTTGCCGGGCCGTCTCTACACCGGCATCGTCCCGCTACCTCCGGTTGAGGCAGCGCCCGAGCAATCGATGCCCGGGCCGGACGAGAGCTGGAAGTTTGGTTCGTCCGTTCCGACCAACCCGCGGTTGATTGTGATCGATCCGGGTCACGGCGGCAGCGATACCGGCGCCGAGCACAACGGGCTTGTCGAGAAAGACCTCAACCTCGACTTCGCCAAGCGCCTGCGCGCGATATTGCTCGCGCGCGGCTGGCAAGTGAAGATGACACGCGATGACGACGTCGACGTATTCGGCCCCAACGCCTCGGCTCACGACGAGTTGCAGGCGCGCTGCGATGTCGCAAACAAAGCCGGCGCGCGAATGTTCGTAAGCGTTCACAGCAACAGCTTCACGACGAGCGAGCTCTCGGGAACGACGACGTACTACTACAAAGCGAATTCCTACGCGCTCGCCGACGCCGTGCACGCTCGGCTCACGGCCGTGCTCCCGACCAAAGACGACGGAATCCGGAAGGATAACTTCTACGTCATACACCACTCGACGATGCCCGCGATCCTCGTCGAAACGGCATTTCTCTCAAATCCCGGCGACGCCGCGCTCTTGAAGACGACTGCGTTCCGGCAGCGCGTAGCGGAGGGAATCGCCGACGGCATCGGCGACTACGCGTCCGCCAACCCCCAGCCCTCCGATAGCTCGACAATGGACGGCAATTAGTGCCCCACCCAAGAGATTCGTCACATAATTCGGCGCGGCTTTTCGCCCGCCTCATCGTCGCTCGTCGCTCAAATGACTCGTCATTCCACGCTCCTCGCTCCTCGATGCGAACGAAAACCCACTGCCGACTTATGCAACGAACCTCTTGGGCGGGACACTAAATTCTCGGCATTTTCGATTCGGGTCTCGGCGGTTTAACGGTTCTGCGCCACGTGCGCGCGCGCTTGCCGCACGAGAACATCGTCTACCTCGCCGACCAAGCCCACGTCCCGTACGGCGATCGCAGCGAAGACGAACTCGTTGCTTTGCTGGCGCAGAACGTCGCGTTTCTCGAAGCGGCCGGGGTCGACGGAATCGTCATGGGCTGCAACTCGTCGTGCGCGGTTGCGTCCCGCCGCGGCTGGCCCGAAACGCGTGTCCCGATCCTGGATCTCATCGAGGCCGCTGCGGCCGATGTCGCGACGAAAACCACGACCGGGCGCATCGGGGTTATCGCGACGACCGCTACGACGCGTACGGGAGCATACGGCATCGCGATTCGCCGTCGCGTTCCCGGCGCGGCCGTCTACGAAGTTGCGGCGCCGGCGCTCGTCCCGCTCGTCGAGGCGGGCCACATTACAGGCGATGCGGCCGATCGCGCGGTCGCCGAAGCCTGCGCGCCGTTTCCGGTAGCGCTCGACGTCGTCGTGCTCGCGTGCACGCACTACCCGCTCCTCGATCCGAGCTTCGCGAAGGCGCTCGGCCCGAACGTCCTGCGGCTCGACCCCGCTCTCGTCCAGGCCGATCGCGCCGCGGCATTCGCGTTGTGCTCCGCGGCCGAAGCCGGATGGACCCGCTACGTCACGACGGGCCCGGTCGAGCCCTATCGCACCGCAATCGAAGCGTTGCTCGGACCGCTCGGTCCAGGCGACTCGGTCGCGCACGCGCCCCACAGCCTCGCTAGATCAACTTGAACAAGCGGAAGAAGATCAGGACCGAACCGGAGCCGAGCGCGATCCCGGCGAGCACTTGGGGGACCGTGTGGGCGCGCAGGTAGACCCGCGACCAGCCCACGATTGGGATGAGAACGAGAAACGGCAGCGGTTCGATACCGTAGAGGTAGATCAGCACCACCAGCGGCGCCGAGATGCCCAGGGCATGGGTCGAGATCTTCCAGTAACGCGTGATGTACTGCGTGACCAGTGCCGCGCCGGTGTAGCCGGCCATCGAAGCCGTAAGCAGCGCGGGCGCATGAAGTTCCCAGAGTGCGAGCGTCCCGATCGCGTAGAAGATCACGAAGACGCCGAAGACGCGCTCGCGTTCGCCGCGCACCGACATGTCGAGGTCGGAGATCTTGTCCCGGCTGTAGAGCCACAAGACGTAAAGCATCGGGCCGATCGAGGTGAAGAACGTGCTCGTGAACAGGAAGAACCAGAAGGTCGGCGTGTCCTTGGCTTTCTCGTGAGCGACGATGACGAACAGCGCAAGCGCCGTCAAGAACGGGTTGAAGATCGTCGAAAAGATGCGCGCCACATCGGTAAGCACGCGGCGACGGCGGCTGAATCGGATCGGGGTCGTGCGCGGCGCGGCGACCGGCTTCATGCGGGCAAGTGCACCAGGGCGGGGTGCTGCCCCTTTTGTCGGAACGAAGCCGTTTCTCTCGCTAGGTGAGAATGGCCGGGTCGCGGGGCTGTCTAAGAGAGGCGCAATGATAATCGAGCGAATCGCGTCGCCCCGCGACCTCAAAGCGCTTGCTCGCCCCGACGTCGACCGCCTGGCTGCGGAGATCCGCGAACGGCTGGTCGAGGCATGCTCGAAAAACGGCGGCCACCTCGGCCCCAACCTTGGCGTCGTCGAGCTGACGCTCGCGCTGCACAAAGTTCTCGACGCGCCAAGAGATCGCATCGTCTGGGACGTGAGCCATCAAGTGTACGTCCACAAGATGCTGACGGGACGCGCCGGAGCGATCATGACGATCCGCAAGGGGGGCGGCCTCTCGGGCTTCGCGATGCGGACGGAATCCGAATACGACGTGTTCGGTGCCGGTCACGCCTCAACATCGATATCGGCGGCGCTCGGGATGGCGCAGGCGCGGGATCTGTTGGGCGGCGATGAGACGGTCGTCGCGATCATCGGCGACGGTGCGCTCACCGGCGGTCTCGCCTACGAAGCGATCAACAACGCGGGCCAGCTCAAGACGAATTTCATCGTCATCCTCAACGACAACGAGATGTCGATCGCGCCCAACGTCGGCGCAATTGACAAGTATCTCGGGACACTGCGTTCGAAGCCCCTGTTCAACGCCGCCCGGGAAAAAGTCAAAGACATCCTCGGGCACATCCCGTTCGGCGACACGGCGCGCAAGGCGCTCTCGACGGCGGAGGAGGCCGGCATGCGCTTCGTCTCGAGCGAGCCGAAGACGGCCGTCATCTTCGAGGAGATGGGCTTTCGCTACGTCGGTCCGATCGACGGGCACGACTACGATACGCTTTGCGACGTGATCGCAAACGCCAAGAAGATCGCAGGCCCCGTGCTCCTGCACGTGAGAACGGTCAAGGGGAAGGGCTTCGAACCGGCCGAGCTCGACAAGCGCACGTTCCACGGCGTCGGACCATTCGAGCTGGAAAACGGAAAGATCGAATTCAAGTCGAGCGCGCGGCCGACGTTTTCGGAAGCGTTCGCGGACGCCCTAACGACGCTCGCCGACCGCGATCGCAAGGTCATCGCGATCACGGCCGCAATGCCCGACGGGACGCAGCTCAAGCGCTTCGCTCGCAAACATCCGGACCGGTATTTCGACGTCGGAATCGCCGAAGCGCACGGCGTTTGCTTCGCGGCTGGTGCCGCGACCGCCGGGCTCAAACCGGTCGTTGCGATCTATTCGACGTTCTTGCAACGCGCGTACGACCAGGTCGTGCACGACGTCGTCATTCAGAATCTCCCGGTCGTGCTCTGCATGGACCGCGCCGGCGTCGCGGGCGACGACGGACCGACCCACATGGGACTCTACGATATCGCCTACTTGCGCACGCTGCCGCACATGACGATCATGGCCCCGCGGATCGAAGCCGAGCTTCTGCCGATGCTCGAGCACGCGCTCTCGCTTGGGTCGCCGGTTGCGATCCGCTACCCGCGCGGGAACTCGCAAGGCAACCATTTGGACGCGCCGGCACCGCTCGTCCACGGGCGTGCCGAAGTTTTGCGCCAGGGTTCCGGCGTCGCGCTGCTCGCGGTCGGCAACGCTTGCGACGCGGCCCTCGACGCGTACGACCTGATGGACGACGGGGCCAAGCCGACGGTCGTCAACGTTCGGTTCGTTCGGCCGCTCGACGAAGCGCTCTTGCTCGAGCTCGCCGGGACGCATCGCAAGTTCATCACGCTCGAGGAGCACTCGCTCGCGGGCGGCTTCGGCTCGGCTGTGGTCGAGTTCGTCTCGGACCGTGGCCTCGGCGTCACGGTCGAGCGCGTCGGCGTCCCCAACGTTCTGATCCAGCACGATAAACAACCCCAGCAGCGAGCGAGCTTTGGGCTCTCGGGCGAGGGCATCGCGGCCCGGTTGCAGGGTGCAGCGGAGACCGCCGCCAGGCTGTAGAACGGGCCGCGGGTGACTCCGCTCTTTTCAACCATACTGCTGGCGGCCGCGAACGCCGTGGCGCCGCACGGCCCCGCCCAAGCGGTGCCGGCCGCGAAGGGCACGCTTTCGCCCGCGCAGCAAGCGCTGATACAAAAGCAGCTCCAAAGCTTCCAGTACACGCAAAAGACGCCACTTGCGGCGAACGCTCCGTGGCTCACGCACACGTTTGCTGGGCTTTTTTTGATCCTGGCGGTGAGCCTGGTTCTGCTGCTTGCGGTTCAAACGACGAAGCAGGAGGGGCTCTCGGGAACGATCGGCGGCCGGGTCGAGTCGGCCTATCGGCCGCGTCTGGGCTTCGATCAGCAGTTGGCGCGCCTGACCAGTTACGTCGCGATCGGGATGGTCTTCTGCGCCGTCATCCTCAGCATAACCGGGATCTAGGGAGACGCTGATTTACCGCCCGGATCGCACCTGTCATCCTGAGCGAAGGCGCGAAGCGCCGGAGTCGAAGGAGCGCCGTGACTCGGCGGTCCCTCGACAAGCTCGGGATGACATGAATTGATCTAGTGCCCTTGCTCGAAGTTCGCGACCTGCGCGTTGGTTTTAAGACCGACGACGGCTTCGTGAGCGCGGTTAACGGTCTTTCGTACTCCGTTGAGGGTGGCTCTACGCTCGGTATCGTGGGCGAATCCGGCTCCGGCAAATCGGTCAACGCGCTGACGCTCATGCGCCTCATCCCGATCCCGCCCGGGCGCATCGAAGGCGGAACGGTTTCGCTGCGCGGACAGAACCTCTTGGCCAAGAGCGAACCCGAGATGCGGAAGATTCGCGGCAAGGACATCGCGATGATCTTCCAGGATCCGATGACGTCGCTCAATCCGGTGCTGACCGTCGGCGATCAGATTTCGGAATCGGTCCAGCTTCATCTGCGGATGAGCAAGCGCGACGCGCTCCAGAAGACGATCGACATGCTGAAACTGGTCCGCATGCCGCTGCCGGAGAAGCGGGTCCGCGAGTATCCGCACCAACTCTCGGGCGGGATGCGTCAGCGGGTGATGATCGCGATGGCGCTGTGCTGCGACCCGGACGTCCTGATCGCCGACGAGCCGACGACCGCGCTCGACGTCACGATTCAGGCCCAGATACTCGAGCTGATGAACGAGATGCAGCGACGGCTCGGCTCGGCAATCATCATGATCACGCACGATCTTGGCGTCGTCGCCGAGACCTGTAAGTACGTCTTGGTCATGTACGCCGGGAACATGGTCGAGTACGGCACGGCGGAGCAGATCTTCGCGAAGCCAAAGCATCCGTACACGTTGGGACTGCTCGCATCGTTGCCGCGGCTGGACGACAAGGAGCAGACGCGTCTCGAGCCGATCGAGGGTCAGCCACCGAATCTGCTGCGGCTGCCGCCCGGGTGCTCGTTTGCGCCGCGCTGCCGCTACCGCATGCCGATCTGCGACACCCCGGTTCCGCTGTACGATTTCGGCGACGGCCACGTCGCGCGCTGTTTTCTCTACGATGCGCGGACCGAAGGCGAACGCACGCTCAAGGTCGACAGCGTGCCCCAAGTTCCGGCCACGGTGACCGCGTGAACGTGCGGGCTGCGGCAAGCGCGCGAGCGCCGGCGCACCTGCTCGAGGTTCGCGATCTTTACAAGTACTTTCCGATAAGCGCGGGCGTGTTTTCGCGGCACGTCGGCGACGTCAAGGCGGTCGATGGCGTCGATTTCTCGATCCGCGCGGGTGAGACGCTCGGGCTTGTGGGTGAATCGGGCTCGGGGAAGACGACGGCCGGCCGGGTCGTGTTGCGGCTGCTCCCGGCGACCAAGGGCGAGGTGATCTTCGACGGCCAGAGCGTCCACGAACTCTCCCGCGAAGAAGTTCGTAAACTGCGCAAATCGATGCAGATCATTTTCCAGGATCCGTATGCGTCGCTCAATCCGCGGATGACCGTCGGCGACATTATCGGCGAGCCGCTGCGCATTCACGCAATCGCCAAGGGCAAAGATGCCGAGATCCGGGTCCAGGAGCTGTTGCGGCTCGTCGGCCTGCAACCGTATCACGCAAACCGGTACCCGCACGAGTTCTCAGGCGGCCAGCGCCAGCGCATCGGGATCGCGCGGGCGCTCGCGGTGAGCCCCAAATTCATCGTTGCCGACGAGCCGGTCTCGGCGCTCGACGTCTCGATCCAAGCCCAGGTAATCAACCTCTTGCAGGATCTACAGGCGCAGTTCGGCTTGACGTTTCTGTTCATCGCGCACGATCTCTCGGTCGTGCGCCATATCTCGACGCGCGTCGCCGTCATGTACGTCGGCAAGATCATTGAGATCGCCGATCGCGACGACCTCTACGAGAACCCGCTCCACCCGTACACGCAGGCGCTGCTCTCGGCGATCCCGATCCCGGACCCGGCGGTCGAAGCGCGGCGCAAGCGAATCATTCTCACCG
>Ga0302326_10001578_pt1 | contig 57644 bp, 44 predicted proteins | sample Palsa_T0_3_FD_202264 | JGI IMG/M metagenome (GOLD analysis project Ga0302326, IMG submission 202264) | Peat permafrost microbial communities from Stordalen Mire near Abisko, Sweden - Palsa_T0_3 | ecosystem: Environmental > Terrestrial > Soil > Palsa > Peat permafrost | place: Sweden: Abisko...
GGGGCGGGCCGGTAAGAGTCACATTGGGGGTGGAAGAAGAGCTGTTCGCAGCCTGAGCAAGCAGGCCGGGAGTGGCGAGCAGCACAAGGAGAATACTGAGAACTGCCGTTCGGAAAGCTATCGCCGGTCTGAGAACCATGAATGAGTAACGAACTATCAATGAGCAACGCATTTTTGATCGCGGGAGCGTTCGGCGTTTCCAGGAGAAATCCGGAACGCCCTTTCTCACTTTTAGCATAACTCGTCAAATTTGATTCTGTTGCGAGGCTGAGAGATGCAAAGGATTCTGTTTCGGGCCGGTCGGCTGTCAGGCGACTGAACCGGAGTGTCTTCAAGTCGTGAGGTCCGCAATCACGCGATGGCAAACGTGAAAAGCGGGAACCCAAAGGGCAACATACTTCGGTACTTTGCCTCGGATCGGTCGGCACCCTTAAGCTGAAAGAGACAAGGGGAATCGATCGTTATGCGGAGCAGTGGCTTGCGGATCGCGGTTGCGCTGGTCGCGGTGACGGCCAGCCTGGCCGCCGCGCAGACCTCCGCCCCAACGTCCGGCACGGAGCGGAAGATCGCTTCACGCGTGGCGCCGAGTTACCCAGACCTGGCAAAGAAGATGCACATCCACGGCATCGTCCGCATTGAAGCTGTCGTGCGGACCAATGGCAGCGTGAAGTCAACCCGCGTGCTGGGGGGAAATCCGGTGCTGGTGAACGCGGCTGTAGACGCGGTCGCTAAATGGAAGTTTGAACCGGAACAAAATGAGACCACCGAGGTGGTCCAGGTTACGTTCGACGCTCAGTGAATCTGGCCTGCATTCCGCCAGGCGCAAGTCCCCGGCACGCCACGGGTGCGAAGCCCGCCCGAAGGGTTCCGAGAGCGGACAACGAACGTTGCTTCTTTCCAGAAATTTGGAACAACCCTCACTGACGTGACTACAGTCATCTTGAACGGAGGTGACTGCTGGTTCAAGCTATACGAGAGTCGGAAAATTCAGAAACCGGAAGATGTGCCTTCGATGAGTGCCGCAACGGGAACGGACTGGACTCGAATACTGGCTGATCCGGACCTTGTCCGGCATGTGGGCAAGCTGCTGCAGGCCTATCGTGAAGCTCCGGCGGACAAGCGGGAACAGGCGCTGTTAGATGCGATGCGCGAGATTAAGGCAGGCGCATCGACGGCTGGGAAGTCTGCTGCCGCGACTCCGGAACCCCGGGCAGTGGAGACCCCGGCTTCGGCCACGCCTCCCTTTGAACCTGATTTGTTCAGCCCCAACTGGGGAAGTGATCGCCGCAAGCACCCGCGAATCAAGTGCTTCGTGGCGGTAGAACTGCGCGTCGATGAAACCCCGGCTCCCATCTGGGGAAATCTCTCGAACACGAGTGTGGGCGGATGCCTGGTTGAAACCGCGCAACCGGTGAAACCCGGGTCGAAGGTAGAAATCGGGCTGTGGGTGCCGAACGGGAAGATCTGGGTCAAGGGATTCGTGCTGACGGGAGTGGTGTCGCGCACCGGGCCGGCAAGCGGAGTTCGGGTTAATTTCGGAGGAATGGCCTCGGCCGAACGAGACAGCCTGCGCGAGTTCCTGAAGTTTGTACAGCAGACGACCAGGGGATCGCAATCCGAGAACGGCTACATGCACCTTCTGAAATAAAAGTTCCTGAAATGAAGTAATTCTCACGCTTCCGCGAGTTTTTTCACCGCAGCTCAATCCACGTTGTCCCGGAAATTGATACACTTTCTGCGTATTGAACCCTTTCTCTAAACGGAAACTCTAATTGGTCGTGGGCCTGTCGCGCAGGTGAAAATCCCCCGCCGGAGGAGAGTCGTCGCATGGTAGCCAGTGAACAGGTTTTGGCAACGGGACAGCAACTGGAAACGCTGTGCATCAACACCATTCGAACCCTGGCCATTGATGCGGTGCAGCAGGCGAACTCGGGCCATCCGGGCGCGCCCATGGGCCTGGCGCCGGTGGCCTATGCGCTGTGGCAGGAATTCCTGCGCTACGATCCCGCGGATCCGACCTGGCTGAACCGCGACCGGTTTGTGCTGTCGAACGGTCATGCCTCCATGCTGCTGTATGCGATGCTGCACCTGGCCGAGGTGCGGCGAGTGGATGAGCACGGCAAAGTTTTGCAGGAACTCTCGATGCCGATCGAAGAGATCAAGCGCTTCCGCCAGTTGGGCAGCCGGACGCCGGGGCATCCTGAATCGCATCTGACTTCCGGAGTGGAAACCACGACCGGGCCGCTGGGGCAGGGTGTAGGCAACAGCGTGGGCATGGCGATCGCCAGCAAATGGCAGGCGGCGAACTTCAACCGGCCGGGCTTCGAGATCTTCGACTACAACGTTTACGCGATTTGCTCGGATGGCGACCTGATGGAAGGCATTGGCGGAGAAGCCGCGTCGCTGGCTGGACATCTGCGGCTGTCGAATCTCTGTTGGATGTACGACCACAATCACATCACGCTGGACGGCCCGGCGAGTTGGTCTTACTCCGACGATGTGGCCACGCGCTTTATCGGATACGGCTGGAATGTGACGCGCGTGACCGATGCCAACGATCTGGAGATGCTGGCACGGGCGTTAGAGACGTTCAAGAGAACCACGGACCGGCCGACGCTGATCATCATTGACAGCCATATTGGTTACGGTTCGCCGCACAAACAAGATAGCAATGCAGCTCACGGCGAGCCTTTGGGAGAAGAAGAAGTCAAGCTGACCAAGAAATTCTACGGCTGGCCGGAGGATGCCAAGTTTCTGGTGCCGGAGGGCGTGCGCGAACATTTCCGCGAAGGGATTGGAAAGCGCGGGCACGATTTGCACGCGCAGTGGTCACAGCTTTTCGCGGAATACTCGCAGAAGTTTCCCGACCTGGCCGAGCGTCTGCGCTGCATGCAGCATCGCGAGCTGCCGGCAGGCTGGGATAAGAACCTGCCCACGTTTCCGGCCGACGCCAAAGGAGTGGCGACGCGCGAGAGTTCAGGCAAGGTGCTCAATGTCGTGGCCCAGAACATTCCCTGGATGATTGGCGGGTCGGCCGACCTGGCAACCTCGAACAAGACCACGCTGAAGTTTGAAGGCGCGGGAGATTTTCAGGGGGGCACCTACGCCGGGCGCAACCTGCACTTCGGAGTGCGCGAGCATGTGATGGGCGCGAGCGTGAACGGGATGGTGGTCTCCGGCATTCGCGGGTTCGGGGCAACATTTTTTAATTTCAGCGACTACATGCGAGCCAGCATCCGGTTGGCGGCGCTGATGGAGATTCCGTCGCTTTTCATTTTCACGCATGATTCCATTGGCGTTGGCGAGGATGGTCCGACGCATCAGCCGATCGAGCAACTGGCCTCGCTGCGGGCGATGCCGAATCTGATCGTGCTGCGTCCGGGCGACGCGAATGAGGTCGTGGAGGCGTGGAAGGTCATTGCGCCGCTGCAGCATTCGCCGGTAGCACTCGTATTGACGCGGCAGAACCTGCCGACTCTGGATCGGGCGAAGTACGCTCCGGCTTCGGGCGTGGCGAAAGGCGCCTACGTTCTCGCCGACGCGCCGGGCGGAAAACCTGACGTGATCCTGATGGGGACGGGGAGTGAATTGTCGCTCTGCGTGGACGCGTACGAAAAGCTGAAGACCGAGGGCGTCAAGGCACGGGTGATTAGCATGCCATCGTGGGAGATTTTCGAAAAGCAGGATGCGGCTTACAAAGAGAGCGTTCTGCCTTCGGATGTGACGGCGCGAGTTTCGGTGGAAATGGCGGCGACCCTGGGATGGGGGCGCTACACCGGCCTGAAGGGACGCAACATCGGCATGCATACGTTCGGGGCATCGGCGCCGCTAAAAGATCTGCTGAAGTTCTTCAACTTCACGGTGGAGCACGTCGTGGCGGAAGCGCGGGCGGCGATCCAGGGAAGTTAGTAGTTCGTAGGTTCGTAATCGTGAGGAGGTCCATAAATGCAACCGACTGGAATTCTGGAGAACTCGAAAGCGACCAAGAATCCGCTCAAGGAATTGCTCAACTACGGTCAGTCGATGTGGCTCGACTACATCCGGCGTGATCTGTTCACCACGGGAAAGCTGAAACAGATGATTGCCGACGACGGACTGCGCGGCATGACCTCGAATCCGGCAATCTTCGAGAAGGCCATCGCCGACAGTTCGCTGTATGACGATTTCCTGAAGACGCTGGCCGGGCGCGCCGATCTCGACACGACCGCGCGCTATGAGCAGGTTGCCATTCGCGACATTCAGGACGCGGCGGACGCGCTGCGCCCGGTGTATGACGAATCTAAGTTTCGCGATGGATATGTCAGCCTGGAAGTTTCGCCGTATCTGGCGCGCAAAACCCAGGAAACGATCGACGAGGCGCGCCGCCTGTGGAAAGCCGTGCAGCGCGAAAACGTAATGATCAAGGTTCCGGGCACGGCCGAGGGACTGCCTGCCATCCGGCAGCTGATCGGCGAAGGCATCAATATCAACGTTACGCTGTTGTTCGCGCAGGACGTGTACGAAAAAGTCGCGGCGGCCTATATCGCGGGACTGGAAGACCTGGCAGGGCGCGGCGGCAACCTCAAGAAGATGGCGAGCGTGGCCAGCTTTTTTATCAGCCGCATCGACACCCTGATTGACTCCATGCTGAATGACAAGCTGAAAGCCACGACCGACGCGGCGCAGCAGGCGCTGCTCAAGAGTGTGCTGGGCAAGGTGGCCATCGCCAACGGCAAGCTCACCTATAAGGCGTACCAGAGTATCTTCAGCGGGCCACGCTGGCAGGCGCTGGCGGCCCAGGGAGCGCAGACCCAGCGAGTGCTGTGGGCCAGTACGAGCACCAAGAATCCCGCCTATCGGGATGTGATTTACGTGGAAGAATTGATTGGCCCGGATACCGTCAACACCATGCCGCCGGCCACGATAGATGCCTTCCGCGACCACGGACTGTTGCGCAACTCGCTGACCGAAGATGTTGCCGGCGCGCAGAAGGCCATGGACGATCTGGCGCGCGCGGGTATTTCGATGAAGCAAGTCACCGACAAACTGACCGACGATGGCGTCAAGTTGTTCGCGGATGCGTTCGACAAGTTGCTGGCCGCGGTCGCGAAAAGCACACAACAGAAAACCATCTAGCCAGAAGGATTGATCGTGAGCATACTGAAGACTTCCCTGCCGGATTCTCTGGCCGTGAGCGTGAAAGCGACCGTCGCCGACTGGCAATCGAGCGGCAAGATGCAGCGCCTGTGGCAGCGCGATGCAAGACTCTGGACCGGCAGCGATGAAGCCAGCTGGCTGGGATGGCTCGACATTGTTGAGGAACAGATCGCGCAGCACGATCAACTGGTGAAGGTTGCAAAGGAAGTGCAACTGCGCGGCTTTCAGGATGTGCTGCTGCTCGGCATGGGCGGATCAAGCCTTTGTCCGGAAGTTTTGCGGATGACGTTCGGCCGTACCCCCCGCTTCCCTAACCTGCACGTGCTCGACTCCACGGATCCCGCCCAGGTGAAAGCTTTCGAGCATCAGGTGGATGTTGCGAACACGCTCTTCATCGTTTCGAGCAAGTCGGGCACCACGCTCGAGCCTAATATTTTCAAGCAATATTTTTTCGAGCGCGCGAAGCAGGCCGTGGGCGCGGTGAAAGTGGGCAGCCACTTCATCGCGATCACCGATCCGGGCTCGAAGATGCAGGCGGTGGCGGAGACGGATAAATTCCTGCATGTGTTCTTCGGGCGGCCGTCGATCGGGGGACGGTATTCCGCGCTGTCGAATTTCGGCATGGTGCCGGCTGCGGTGATCGGCGTCGATACGAAGAGGTTTCTCGACCGGGCCGCGGCCATGGTGCGGGCGTGCGGAGCGGATGTGAGCGTCGAAGATAACCCCGGGGCCGCGCTGGGCGCCGTTCTGGGCACGGCTGCGAACGCGGGGCGTGACAAGGTCACAATCATTGCTTCGCCCGGCATTGCCGATCTGGGAGCATGGCTAGAGCAACTGCTGGCCGAGTCGACCGGAAAAATCGGCAAGGGGATTATTCCGGTGGACCGCGAGCATCTGACGACGCCTGACATTTACGGCAGCGACCGGGTATTCGTGTATGTTCGCCTGGAGTCTGGAGCGGACGCGGATCAGGATGCGAAAGTGGCTGCGCTTGAGCAGGCCGGGCAGCCTGTCGTGCGTATCGCGATGGCTGACATCTATGACCTGGGCGCGGAATTTTTCCGCTGGGAGATTGCCACGGCGGTCGCCGGTTCGATCATCGGCATCAACGCCTTCAACCAGCCCGATGTCGAAGCCAGCAAGCTCGTGACCCGCGATTTGACGTCTGCGTATGAGAAGACGGGTTCGCTGCCGGCGGAAAAACCGGTGGTCGAAGACAGCGGCATCAGACTATTCACCGACGAGAAGAACGCCACGGAATTGGCGAAAGGCGCGGGGGGCGATCAATCACTCGTGGGATATCTCAAGGCACACCTGGCCCGCATCAAAGCCGGCGATTATTTCGCGGTGCTGGGATATATCCAGATGAATGCCGAGCACGAAGAAAGCCTGCAAGCTCTGCGGCACCTGGTGCGTGACAACAAGCGGGTGGCGACGGTCTTGGGCTTTGGCCCGCGATTTCTGCACTCGACAGGACAAGCGTACAAGGGCGGTCCGAACTCGGGAGTGTTTCTGCAAATCACTTGCGACGATGCGGTGGAACTGCCGGTGCCCGGACAGAAATACACATTCGGAATCGTGAAGGCGGCGCAGGCGCGGGGAGACTTCCAGGTGCTGGCGGATCGAGGAAGACGGGCGCTGCGCGTTCACCTGGGCAGCAATTTGAAGGCGGGGCTGGCCACGCTGCAGGCGGCGGTTCAGAAAGCTCTGTAGTTTTCACATCGGCGGCGACTACGCCGGCGCTACTTTTCAGGAGCAATTTGCATGCAGATGGGAATGGTCGGTCTGGGAAAAATGGGCGCGAACATGACGCGGCGGCTGATGCGCGGCGGGCATTCGCTGGTAGTCTCTGATCTGAGCGCGGACGCGGTGAAACAACTGGCGGGTGAGGGCGCGGGTGGGTCTTCGTCTCTCGAAGATTTGATTGCCAAGCTGACGCCACCGCGGGCGGTGTGGATCATGGTTCCCGCGGGCGCAGCGACGGAAGCGACCGTGCAGAAACTGGCGCAGCACCTGCAGGCGGGCGACGCCATTATTGACGGCGGCAATTCTTATTTCAAAGATGACGTGCGGCGGGCGGGCGAACTCAAGGGCAAGGGCATTCACTACATTGACGTGGGCACCAGCGGCGGTGTGTGGGGACTGGATCGCGGCTACTGCATGATGATTGGGGGCCCCGACGAAGCGGTCGAGCGACTTGATCCGATTTTCAAGACCCTGGCGCCCGGCAAGGGCGACATTCCGCGAACTCCGGGCAGAGAGAAACTCCCAGGCACCGCGGAAGAAGGCTACATCCACTGCGGGCCTTCGGGCTCGGGACATTTCGTAAAGATGGTGCACAACGGCATTGAATACGGCATCATGCAGGCGTACGCGGAAGGCTTCGACATTTTCAAGAATGCCACCAGCAAAGATTTGCCGGAGAACATTCGCTACGACCTGAACCTGCCGGACATTGCGGAGGTGTGGCGGCGGGGAAGTGTGGTGAGTTCGTGGCTGCTCGATCTGACGGCCATGGCGCTGACGGAGAATCCGACGCTGTCGGAGTACGAAGGCTTCGTGCAGGATTCGGGCGAAGGCCGGTGGACGATCCAGGCGGCGCTGGAGGAAGCCGTGCCGGCGGATGTATTGACTGCGGCGCTGTATGTGCGCTTTCGTTCGCGGCAGCAGCATACCTTTGCCGAGAAGATGCTTTCCGCCATGCGGCAGAAATTCGGCGGGCACATTGAATTGGGCGCGAGCAAGGCCAAGAAGCCCGCATAGGGCGGGCGCATTTCTTTTCAGAATCCAGAGGACTTATTCATGGCTGAATCAGCGGAACCAGTGGCGGCAGCGCCGCCGCGCATCGGCAAGCAGGGCGATCCGTGTGTGATGGTAATTTTCGGCGCGGCCGGCGATCTGACGGCACGCATGCTAATTCCCGCGCTCTACAACCTGGCGCGGGCTGGGCTGCTCTCCCGCGAGTTTGCCGTGGTGGGGGTGGCGCGCACCCAGTTTTCCAACGACGAATTCCGCAACAAAGTGCATGAGGCCGTCAAGGCGTATTGCGGCGAGTGCGTGGACGACGATCTCTGGGAATGGTTTTCGCGCCGCTTCTATTACTTTGCCGGGGATTTCGGCGACGACAAGCTGTACCCGCAACTCAAGGACTTCCTAACCAAAGTGGATCAGGACCACTCGGCCCACCAGAACTTTTTCTACTACCTCGCGACTGCTCCCAGCTTTTTCGGACCCATCGTGCAGAAACTTTCCGCCGCCGGGTTGATGGAACAGGCCAACGGCCACTGGCGGAGGGTGGTCATCGAGAAGCCATTCGGGCACGATCTGGAATCGGCCAAGGCGCTGAACCAGCAACTGCTGAAGGAAGTCGAAGAAAAGCAGATCTACCGCATTGACCACTATCTCGGCAAGGAGACGGTGCAGAACATCATGGCATTCCGTTTCGCCAACGGAATTTTTGAGCCGGTGTGGAATCGCCGCTACATTGACCACGTGCAGATCTCGGTGGCCGAAACAGTGGGCGTGGAAGGACGCGGCACTTATTTCGATGGAGCGGGTTCGCTGCGCGACATGGTGCCCAACCACATCATGCAACTCATCAGCCTGACGGCGATGGAGCCGCCGATTTCATTCGACGCCAACGCAGTGCGCGACGAGCAGGCCAAAATCTTGCACGCCATCCAGCCCATGAGCGATGAAGACGTGCTGAGCCGCAGCGTGCGCGGCCAATATGGCGACGGAACCGAAGACGGCAAGCGGGTCGCGGCCTATCGCACCGAATCCGATGTTCCCCCCGATTCGCGGACCGAGACATTCGTCGCCATGAAGCTGATGATTGACAACTGGCGCTGGGCGGATGTGCCGTTCTATCTGCGGACGGGAAAACGGATGCCGGTGCGCAACACTCATATCGTGATACAGTTCCGGCGGGCGCCATTCGTGCTGTTCCGGGACACTCCGGTCGAGCATCTGATGCCGAATCAACTGGTGCTGCACATCCAACCGGAAGAAGGAATCTCTCTGCAATTCGCGGCCAAGGTTCCCGGCCCGGTCATGCGACTGGGCACGGTGGACATGAATTTCGAATATCAGGAATATTTTGGCAAGCAGCCCTCGACCGGCTACGAGCGACTGCTGCATGACTGCATGATCGGCGATCAGACGCTGTTTCAGCGCGCCGACATGGTGGAAGCGGGCTGGTGCGTGGTCAATCCGGTGCTCGATCTTTGGAAAGCGCTGCCGCCCAGGAATTTCCCCAACTACGCGTCGGGCACCTGGGGACCGAAGGAGGCCGACGAAATGCTGGAACGCGACGGCCGCCGTTGGAGGAATTTCGAGAAATGATTCTGGCCGGCGATATTGGCGGCACCAATGCAAGGCTGGCTTATTTTCAACCCCAGAACGGACACCTGCGCCTGGTGTCGGAGCGCACGTTCCCCAGCCGCGAGCATAGCGAATTCGGCGAAATTGTGGTCCAGTTTGTGGATGACTCCGGCACTCATCCTGACGCCGCATGCTTCGGGATCGCGGGTCCGGTGCACAACGGGCGGGTCGAGACTTCGAACCTGCCCTGGGTGATCGAACAATCGCGGCTGGCAAAACAGATTCATCTTCCGGCGACGCTGCTCATTAATGATCTGGAAGCCAGCGCCTGGGGCATCGGCGCACTGGAAACCACGGACCTGGTTGCGTTAAACCAGGTAAGCGGCCCTGGCGTTGGGAACCAGGCGGTGATCGCGCCGGGCACTGGTCTGGGAGAAGCTGGGCTGTTCTGGGACGGAAGCCGGCATCAGGTTTTCGCCTGTGAAGGCGGGCACACCGACTTTGGTCCGCAGGGTGAGTTGCAGATCGAACTGTTACGTTTTCTCGAGGCGCGCTTTGGACACGTGAGCTACGAGCGCATCCTTTCCGGACCTGGACTGGTGAATGTGTACGAGTTCCTGCGCTCCAGCGGGCGCGGCAAGGAATCAGAAGAGTTTGCGGTTGTGCTCAAGAACAGCGACCCAGCCGCGGCGATTTCGCGCGCCGCGCTCGATGGGTCTGAACCTCTGGCGGAAAAGGCGCTCGACTTGTGGATCTCCGTCTATGGTGCGGAGGCCTCGAATCTCGCGCTCAAGGTCATGGCTACCGGAGGCCTGTTCCTTGCCGGCGGCATCTCGCCCAAGATTCTTGCCAAGTTGAAAGGACCGCTGTTCATGCAGGCTTTTCTTAATAAGGGCCGCTTGCAGGCGCTGGTGGAGCAAGTCCCGGTCCAGGTTGTCACCAACGAAAAGGCTGGGCTGCTGGGAGCGGCGCGCTGCGCCTCCGTCCGGGGCAAGAGCTAGCGGCCGAGGAACTGAGTAAACCCGATTGAGTCCTTCTGTGGAAATTCGGACGTTGACCACTCCGCAAGAGTTGTTCGCAGCGGCGGCGGAAGAGGTGATTCGCGCGGCCACTGATGCAGTACAGCTACGCGGGCGGTTTACCATTGCCCTGTCGGGCGGTTCGACTCCCCGGGGTCTATTCAATTTACTGGCTACGAATGCCCGCACCGTGCTGCCCTGGGATCGCACGTTTTTTTTCTGGGGCGATGAACGGCACGTCCCTCCCACCGACCCAGACAGCAACTACCGGATGGCGGACGAGACCATGCTGTCGAAGATTCCGGTGGCTGCTGGAAATGTCTTCCGGATGGTCGCGGAAAATCCTGATGCCGCGGCGGCGGCGACAGCCTACGAACAAACTCTGCGGAAATTTTTCCAACTGGGACCGGGACAGGTTCCAGTCTTCGATCTGATTCTTCTCGGCATGGGCCCTGACGGGCACACGGCATCGCTTTTTCCCGGCTCCATGGGGCTGCAGGAAAAATCGCAGCTGGTGATCGCGAACTGGGTCGAAAAGTTTAAGACCAGCCGCCTGACTTTCACCCTTCCCGTTCTCAATGCGGCGCGCTGCGTGGCCTTTCTGGTCAGCGGGACGGACAAGGCTCCGGCGCTGCATGCCGTGCTGGAAAGCGACGCCCCCGGCGAGCAGTATCCGTCAAAACTGATTCGGCCCGTGGAGGGGAAGCTCATCTGGCTGGTGGATCGAGCCGCGGCCAGCGAACTGACGGAAGCTCGCGAAATCTGAAGCGGCCGCCGCCCCGGTCGTCCGTCGCCCTTCGTCCTTCAGCGCAAACGCCGAAACCGGATACATGACAATAGTTACTGGCGAAGCCTTACATTTTCGCGTAACTACTAGCGTATGGCGGTTCTTGCGGCATCGCTGCTCCTCCAGGCGGAAAACGGTTTGCCCGCCCAGTTGTGGTCCTCCCTCGGCAGAAACCAAATCCTGCTGATGCCGATCATCGCTCTTGCGATCGCCTGCACCGTCCGACGAGCCAAACGAGTTTCGATGGGTCCCGTGTCACCCCAATCCGCCGCGCCGGATGGAGTTACGGCGGCAGAATCGGGTATGCTGCTGTTCGGGAACATCGGATCCCGGGAAGTCGCCGCCACGCTGGTGGATCTTTCGGTCAAGCAATTCTTAAGAATCACGGATGCGACCCCGGAGTTGGGTGGTTCGCCCAGCGGGCATGACTTGGTTTTCCACCCGCTGCGACCCGAGGCAGATTGGCAGGATCTCGCCCCCTACGAGAAAACATTGATGCGCCAGGCTTTCCGCGATCAGGACTGGACGACGTTCTCACAGCTGCGCAAGTCGCTGCCCGAAGTTGTGCCGGCAATCCATGAAGAAATCAAGATATCGCTGTGGGAAAAGGGCATGTTTCGCAGCGATCCAAACAACCCATCCACACCCCGATGGAAGAGCTTCGTATACGTCGCCAGTCTGATGGGCATGCTCGACGGGATGGTCGCGGGAAAAACGGGTTTGGGCCTTCCACTGTATGAATATCCGGGACTTGCTTTCCTGATGATCGCGATCACTATGGGGATCATAGTCTGGGCCTTGCGGGATCCCACGGACCTGAGCGAAAAAGGAGCGCGAACCCGTGAGGATCTGGAGGGTCTGCGACAGTTCATCGCGGCCGTTGACGCCGACCGCTTGCAGCGGCTGGAGCGCTACCGGTTCGACGATCTGCTGCCCTACGCCATCGTTTTTGGAATCGAGCAGAAGTGGACCGGCACTTTTCGGCAACTGGCAGTTCAGCACTTCGGTGTGGCCGGAAATGAGGAAACTGATTCGCTGCTCGGCGGCAGCCGACTCACCATCCTGTCGGACTACCTGCAGCCGGTCGGCTCAAAGCTGTAGACGGGGCGAACCGGTAATCGCACTCATGTTGCGCCACGCCGGATCTCGTCCGGAACAGGAGATCTAGCCCCGCCAGTCGCCAATTTCCTTCAGGCCTTTGCCGCGGGCGTGCTCGAAGAGGCGGACGCGATGGCGGGAGTGTTCGAACTCGTGAATGTCGGCCCAGACCTCGGCTTGCCAGCCCTTTTCGTGGGCGGAAGATTCGCCGCAGGTGGCGCAGCGGGTGTGGAGCGTAACCGGGGTGGTCTCGCCCCCAACCGGAACGGCTCCGGCGAGTTCCACGAAGATGCAGCGGACTTCCTCAATCTCTTCGTTGGCGCCGAGAATGTGCTCGTAGCGCAGCAGGTACCCGAAGCCGAGTTTTTTGGCCTCTGATTCAGCCTCGGCGCGGGTGTGAAAAGGGCCGTACTCCGCCCGCAACTGCTCGGTGGAGTCGCACGCCATCCAGAAGGTCTCTTTGTAGGCCATTTGCAGGTTTCGACTGGTTTGCGAAGAGCTGGATCGCGAAAAGCTGGTTCGCGAAGCCGGCTCGTGGCAGCTGTTGAGCCGGCCAGATCAGCCTGCACGCCGCAATTGTGATGCCGTTGTTCATCCTGGCGCAATTGATTGGCGGAGATAGGGTTAGCGGATCGCAAGCAACCCACGACCGGTTGGGGTCGTGAAAGGTTTTGCAGAGTTTGGACGCGCTGCTTCAAATCTTCCCGGTACGGCGTGATCCCGGCGTTCCTCCGATCTTGCTTCATGACCGAATGTCCGTGGCCCGAATCGCGGCCCAGCCGGAGACTTGAGGGGGCAGGGCGTTAATCTGCTCCCAGCGCCTGGATGTAAGCCGCGCCCAGACGTTCGGACTCGGGTGGCCATTCTTTTCCACCGTGGCTGGCCACGTACATGGCGAGTTCCAGGCGGCTCCAGACCCCTATCTTGTCGAAGGTGCTGCGCAAGTGGTTCTTGATGACCTGCTCGCTGGTGCCAACGATCTTGCCGATTTCGCGATTGGTCAAACCTTCCCAGACCAGGATCGCGATCTGAATTTCCTTCGGAGTGAGGCGCTCACGGGGGATCATGGCTGGGCCCCTTCCCCTTCCTTGGCGAACACCGCGATGGCCAGCTTTACGCGCTTGCGGCCCTCGCGGATTCCGGCCCGCAAGAACAGAGTACGCAGATGTTGTTTCACGGTGCGCGGACTGATGTTGAGTTGGCCCGCAATCTCTTTGTTGCTGCACCCCTGCACCAGCAGGTTCAAGACTTGCTGGTCGCGGGGAGTAACTTTGACTTGATCGAGGTCGATCATGGTTGATTTCCTCCGGCTGACTGGGCGGCAGCGCCCGGCTTCTCACTTAGCACGGGCTTCGCCAATTCTTCGTGCTCTTCGGCCTCGCGGGCTAAGTACTTTAGGGCAGTAGCACTTGGGGACAGCAACCGGGGTTTTCAGGTGGCTTTCAGAAAGGGCGTGATAGGCTGGTTTGTTCCAAATTGGTCCAACCACGTCACCTATGGTGCGACCCCGCAACCCGATTTCTCCGCTATCGCAGGCAACAGAAGTTGATCTCCGCAGGCCGACATCGGGTTCATGGACCGGGCTCACAGTATCCGCGATCTCCTTGGGCCTCAGTCACTTCCGCCGATTTCGAAGGCGCACGCTTGGCTTACGGGAAAGTACAGGAAGTCGCGCTAAGGCCACAGGTTGGGGGTGAAACCGGCTGCTTTCCCATTATGGAGAATGATCGGAGGTCCGAGTATTCATTTTGGTTCTGGGAAAAAAACACCGGAGTTTTGCACAGGCTGGGACAGCAACCATGCCAGATCCGGCCCATCTATCAGGGGCACCGCGGGCAGGCGGATGACAGGAACATGACAGGAAAGACGATTCATTTTCGCGCACGCAGGCTTCGGGCCGCAGTTGATCGGTGGCGCTTCGTGGTCTGCTTACTGGCCTTCTCCTGGGCTGCTACCTCCACATTTGCGCAGGGTGGGCCGCCTTATTACACGAACGATCCGGGCACGCCGGGGCATCTGAACTGGGAAATCAATCTCGGCTATATGCCCTTTTACTACAGCAGCCAGTCGGTATCGCATACTCCTGACGTCGACATTAATTTCGGCGTGGGAGAGCGTATCCAGCTCACGTATGAGAATGCCTGGCTGCGCGTCCAGAATCCTTCGTCGCGAACGGAATTTGGCCTGGGTCAATCCAATCCCGGGGTGAAATGGCGGTTCTATGATGCGGGAGAGTCTGGACTGTCGGTCTCGGTGTTTCCGCAGATGTTTCTGAACAATCCCAACGACGCGGTCCGCCGCGGAATCACACCGGCAACGGACTCCTTCCTGTTGCCGATTGAATTTTCCAGGAAATTCGGGCCGATCGATGTGGATTACGAAATTGGGTACCAGGCCGTCCATAAAGGACCGGATGGCTGGCTGACCGGCCTGGTTCTCGGACACGAGTTCACAAAAAAGTTCGAAGTGGACATGGAACTGTATTGCCAAGGCACGTTCCATCCTTCCGAATACCAACCGACGATTGACTTTGGAGGGCGCTACAAGCTGCACAGCCCGGTGATCCTGCTGTTCATGGCGGGACGCAGCCTGGAGCCGGCGCGCAGCAATCAGACCTATTTCCTTGGCTACTTCGGCCTGCAATTCCTGCTGCCGCCCAAGTCCTACAACCGCGAGTAAAGCTGCCATGCCTGAATTAGAAGAAGTGTGGGCAAACGAAAATGGCGAGGCAGGCGTGCGGATTCCTGCGACCAAGTGCAGTTACCAGAGAGTGGTTACCTGGCGCGGCCATCGGCCTTCGGTGCTCATAAGAGCACTCGCAAGTCTGCAACTTAGGCGGTAAACTATTGTCAGATTTGAGGCCCCCCTGGCGCGGAGCCTGGATGATTCGATCCCTCTGCAGATCATCCCCCCGCTGCGAACCATGTTGGCGCCAATCATGTTGGCGAACCATGTCGGCAATGATTCGTTGGCACGGGATTGCACTGAACTTGCACTAGACTTGCACTAGAATAGGCGCGTTCCGGCAAGCATGACCGGGCTGCGGGATGGAACGGTTTCCGCGGGTGGAAAAAGCCATCGTGTCCGAGGAAAAAGACAAACCAGTTCTGGACGAGCTGACGCTCGCAAAGCTGCTGGAAGCGGCTTATGTGCTGCAGGAGCACAACCACGAACTCAAGGAGAGGGAACGTGCCCTCGAACTGAAGCGGGAGCAACTGGAAGCAGGCGAGCGATCCGCTCCGAATGAGTCCTCTTTGGATCAGGGCGTGACGCGGGCGCGAGCGGCGGAACCAGCTGCCAACGCCGATTACACCTTCACCCTGGCGAGAATAGTCGAGACCCAGCACCAGATTCAGGTTCGCCAGCTGGAATTGGAAAACGCGATGGCGTTGGTGACGGAGCGCCTGATTGATATCGCGCGGGCGAGCGGTGCGGCGGTGGGCATTCTCGATGGCAAGAAGCTGCGCTATCGGGCGGCGGCGGGGTCGCTGACGCTTGCGGCGGGCACGGATGTTCCCATGGAACAGGCTTTGTGCGCGCCCTGCCTGCGAACCGGTCAGGTGTTCCGCTGCGCCGACATCAATCCTGAGTTTCTGCTGGATCCGGAGGAGTGCCGCCGCCGTGGCATCCAGTCGCTGATCGCGGTTCCGGTTTTTCATGATGGCGCGGTGGCCGGCGGTCTGGAACTCTACTATCCCACCCCACAAGCGTTCACCGAGCAGGACGTTCACAGCTGCCAACTCATGGCGGGTTTGGTCACCGAAGCGCTGGCGCGCCACGAAGAAGTCGCCTGGAGAAAATCGCTGGCGGCGGAGCGCGCGGAAATGATGGAAGCCCTGGAACAGCTGAAGCCGAATATCGAGGCGCTGGTGGACAAGCCGGCAGCCAAAGATGCCGCGGTCCGAAACAGCGCTCCGGCAGCGGTGGCGGCGGCATCCAAATCCAGTCCAATTTTCGACTGTAGCAAGTGCGGGCACAAACTCGTCGGCGAGGAACAGTTCTGCGGGAACTGCGGAATGCCCCGCACTGGCGACTATGAACCGCCCAGCATGCAGAGCAAAGTGGCGTCGCTATGGCATATGCAGGAGGCGATGAAAAACGCCCAGCCCGCTGAGGCTGCCGACGGCCGGTCGCCACGCCACAAGTCACCGGCCAGCTTTGACCGAGCCCAGGATCGAGGTCACGCCCAGAAATCACCTGCCGATTCTCTGGAAGAGGAAATTCCCGAGTTGTTTGCGGCGAGCGAACTGCAGCGCGAGCGAACGGCCAGTTCGATCGGATTGGAACCCGCAGCGATGAGTACGGAGTTCGAAGAATCGGTGCTTTCCGATCTGGAGGAGCCTCCCAAGGCCGGCGCTGAAGCGGCGCCATCCACCACACTGGCCAAAGGGGAACGCAGCTTAGCGTGGAGTTCGGCGGCCAGCGCCCGAGAATTTCTGGAGCAACTGGCCCCCACGCGGCGTCGAGGAACCCTGGTGCGGTTGTGGAATTCGCGGCGCGGCGACATCTACCTGGCAATCGCGGTGCTCCTCGTAGCGGGTGTGATTCGCTGGACCCTCTGGTCCAACCATTCTGTCAGCGCTACCGCGGGCCCTACCCCAGGAGCGGTGGACCATCACAGAACCGCTGCTGAAACTGACCTCTCGTGGTTCGACCGGATGCTCATCAGCCTGGGATTGGCCGAACCACCGTCGCCGCCGGAGTACAAGGGGAACCCTGAAACCCAGGTTTGGGTCGATCTGCAGACCGCGCTCTACTACTGTCCGGGGGCCGATCTGTACGGGAAGACCGCGAAAGGAAAATTCACTTCCCAACGCGATGCGCAGTTGGACCAGTTCGAGCCCGCCTCCCGCAAGTCCTGCGATTGAACGCGCGTTCAGGAACCTGTATCCACAGATTTCTACAGGGTTGGAGTTGACAAGCTCCGTTGTCCAGAGTGCAATCATAAAAACAGGGTTCGCCTACGAATTCTTTTTCGTTATTCGTGATTCGTGATTCGTTTTCGTTCGAACGGAGAACGCTATTGTCGCGGCAAGCCGACGATTCCGACGGACCCAGCACGCTGCCCGTCGCCGAACTGAACCCTCTGCTGAATCCTGTTCTTGGCCAGAACATGGGCCGATGGGCCGAGGTGTATTTCACCACGCCCCCGGAGAGACGCCAGCAGGCGGTGCTGGACCTTTTGCGTGAACTGCAAGGGGAAAGCTCCGCGCCGCTCGCCGCCGCAGCCAGTTCTTCCTCAACAGCCCCGGCACAATTCTCGGATCTGGTCGTTCCCCCTGCTTCGGCAATTGCGGAAGTGCCGGCAACGCCAATTCAGTGTCCGGCATGCGGGTGGGAGAATCCTGCAGCGCACCGGTTCTGTGGCATGTGCGGAGGGCGTGTGGGGGAAGAAGAGGCCGAGACCCAAGGGGATGCTTCTGAACTGCAGGCGGACGAAATTTCCTCGGAGGCTTCGGGGGTCGGTCGCGGTATCGAGGATCGGCGCATCGAGGAGCGTAAGGTCGATCAGGTTCACGTTGATGAGGGTCACACTGAGGATCGTCCCACAGAGGAGCGCCCACCAGACGAAGCCGCGGCGTTGGGGCCGGGCGATGTGCCGGGCAATGTGCCGGGCAGCGAATTGGAGCTCGTGCGGTCAACGGAGGCTTTCTACGAACCGGCGTTGAGTACGAACGATTTGTCGCTATTCCAAAAGCGGTTCACCGTCGACGAGGAAGACCTTGGCGAAACGCCTGCGTCACGGTCGTATCTCTTCTATGTGGGGATCGCGCTGGCGGTTGCGATTGTTGCTCTGGCCTACATCGCGTGGCGCGGCGCGCAGACCGCACCAGGGATGGCGCAGACGGAACCGCAGGCTCCGGCCGCAGTGATGGCGCAGCCCGCCGCCGCTGCGCCGGCTGGTCCGAAGACGTCTTTAGACGCAACCCAGAATGCATCCCCGGCCACCTCGCTGGACAAATCCCTGAGCGCGTCGCCGGCAACCGCGGGGAGCGAGTTGCCCGGTCACATGCAGCCGGCAAGCCAGCAAGCGGCCGGCCCCTCAAGTGAACTTTCGGTGAACGAAGAAGCGGGCGCGAAAGCCGGCGTAGAACGGCCGTCGCGGAGTGCGAGGCGCGCGACTGCAACGATCGGAAAGCCACAGGCAGCGGAGACCGCCGCAGGAAACGGAGCCGAAGAACTTGCCTTAGCGCAGCGTTACTTGAACGGAGCCGATGGCGAGCCGCGCAACAGCGCCGAAGCGGCGAAGTGGTTATGGAAAGCCATGGCCAAACAGAACGCAAGTGCGACGCTTCTGTTGGCGGATCTGTATTTGAAAGGCGACGGCGTTGCCAAGAACTGCGATCAAGCGCGGGTATTGCTCGACTCAGCGGCGCTCAGGGGAATGAAAGACGCGGGAGAACGGCTGCGACATCTTCAGGCCTTTGGCTGCGACTGATGGCGAAGTACAGAAGAGAAGTGCGGAGAAGTCAGTTGACGAAACCTGCGCTGAACGCCGCCGCACTGCGCAGGGCGGCGCCCAGAAAAAGGAAAGCTATGACTAAGAGCTTTACTGAGTTGCCAATACGGAAGGACTTCGCCGCGACTCATACCAAAGCGCGAGTTCGACGCGGTTCCAAAGCCCTAGTTTGTCGTAGATGACGCGCAGGTAGTTCTTCACGACATGCTCGGTCGTTCCGATGGCTTCCGCGACTTCACGATTCTTCAGGCCTTCGGCAACGAGTTCGATGACTCGCTGTTCACGTTCACTGGGGACACGGGTCCCATATCGCTCACTTGCAGACATGATTGCCTCCGGTACAACAGGGTTGCGAGTTTGACTCGCTTGATACCGCTGGTAATCCCGAAACGAAGAAACAGCCGGTTGAAATGAGCTTTCACAGTTCGCCGCGCCATTTTGAGCTGAGCGGCAATCTCGGCGTTGTCACAGCCCTGCAAAAGCAACTCGACAATCTGCTGTTCGCGTGGACCGAGCCGAACAGTCTGCTCCTTCATTCCATCCCCCTCATGTGTCATCGCCCCCGCGCTGGTTGTGGTGCGCGGCCAAGCTGTTCCAATTTCCATAGCATCCAGACTGCCAATTTGAGACGAATGTTGTCTGTGACGGATGAACAGCAATTTCCACAGGCACTTACATGCAAACGGGCGGCTCTCCGGGAATTTGCATAGCGCCTCCCGAAAGCAATCAGGTGGTTACCTGAGCTGATTTTGGGGCCACAGTAGCGCGGAAAACACGCGATCCGGCCCTCCGACTGGTCGCAGCCTGTTGGAGGAAGCCGGGGGCTTCTTCAATCTGGTGGACTTCAGTGAGCTCTGAGCAATTCGATTCCCTGACGACATTGCGGTTGAAGGATTCGCCTGCCTGCGGGATTGGTAGGGTGAATGCCTTAGACGAAACTTCTCGCCGCAGGGGAAGGCGTCGGCACAAATTACACGATTGGGCTATGCTCTGTTCTCCGGACTACATGGACTACGGTATTGACACTGTCGCCTGCGTGGGAGCGCTGCGCCGTATTGGTGGCGTTCACCAAGTAAAGCGACGGGACATTGGAGATCTGCTTTGAGTAGCCGTTGTACGTCAGCGTTTGGCCCTGGAATGTTCGCCGTCCGACCTGTCCGCCGAAATTATGGCACCGGGAGTGAGGCACATCTTAATGGCAGGTTAATTTCGACATCGCAAGAGCGGCGGCAAACCGCACGCCATAAGCGCGCAAGAGACGGCGAGTTATACTGCATCGGGATTATCCGGGCACCTGAGCATCCATGTCTTGCAATCTAAAAGTGGAGGTGCGGGAATGCGGCGACGACGCCCAGGACTGCGTCGTCCCCGAGCTGCCGCCGGATGTCGTACAGGTGTGGACGCAGGTCCTGCGAGTTCCGTCCCCGATTGAGCAGTCCTGCTATGACATACTCTCCGCCGAGGAACGCGAGCGCGCCGCCCGCAATCGTGCGGGGAGGCCTCGCAACGATTTCGTGGTAACGCGGGGCAGGCTGCGTTCCCTGGCCGCCCGCTACCTGGGGACGGCGCCACAGAACTTGTCGTTCCGCTATTCGAAGCACGGCAAGCCGAGTCTTGATGGACCATTTCACTTGCGATTCAACGTGTCGCATACGGAGGATCTGGCGCTGCTCGCCTTCGTCAGAACGCGCGAGATCGGGGTTGATGTGGAGAAGATCACTGCTGCAACGGAGGCGAGGAAACTGGCGGAGCGTTTTTTTTCGGTTCGGGAACGCGGGGTCCTGGAGAATCTGTCCGGAGAGGAACTGCACACGGCTTTTTTCCGCTGCTGGACTCGCAAAGAGGCGTATGTCAAGGCAAGAGGCGAAGGGCTTTCGTTGCCGCTGCACCAATTTGACGTTTCCGTGACAGCGGGCGAGTCTCATGCTCTGTTGGCTACCAGGCCCGATCCATCGGAAGCTGGCCGCTGGATTTTGCGCGACTTGCCCGTAATCCCGGGATATGCGGCGGCCGTGGCGGTGGCAGAGAGCGTTAACCACGATTAACCCCACCGCGCAGCGCGCATCCAGAGGTATGGACTCCGGGGCTTTACTGAGTGGTTGAAACCCACGGTCTGGGTGAGGACGGTAAGATGACGAGTATGCAAGACTGTTCACAGCTCGGTTGTTTCGGTAGAAAGAAATTGCTCCGGGTTGCGCAACACTTTGCACATCCGAGGTCGTTGAGAACCCCTCCACCGGGAAACACCGCGAGTTTGCCTTTATCCTTATCAATTTACAGTACAATAGGCAAAACGGCTCCGGCATGGCACTTGCGTGCAATAGGGTGTGTGATTTGTATGGTGTACACTAAGACTAATTAGGGTCATCAGCCCGCAAGAAGCTTTTGGTCTCGTCAGCATGTCCCCCCCGATTAGCATGTCCGGAAGTCAGCATTGATTCCTTCTGCGAGATATTGAATTTACAAGCAGTAAATCCAAAATCAACGAACCTGGGAGGTTCACGCACTTGTCTGCTTCGATCAGTCATTTGATTGCTCCGCACGGCGGCGAACTCATTGATCTTCTGGCATCACCGGAAAAAGCCGCGGAACTGAAAGCCCACTCCCGTGAGTGGCCATCCTGGGACCTTACCGCACGTCAAGTGTGCGATCTCGAACTGCTCATGAGCGGGGGCTTTTCTCCGCTGACCGGCTTTATGACCAAGGCCGACTATGAAGGCGTCTGCCACAATATGCGCCTGGCCAGCGGAGTACTCTGGCCGATGCCGATCACGCTTGATGTCACCGAAGAATTTGCCAAGAAGCTTACCCCAGGCAGCAGCAAGGTTGCGCTGCGCGACGCCGAGGGCGTCATGCTGGCCGCATTGCACGTTGAGGAAGTCTGGCAGGCCGATCGCGCTGCTGAGGCCAAGGCAGTATTCAACACAACCAGCAAGGCTCATCCCGGCGCCAACTATGCCATGAACCTGTCGAACCCGTGGTACGTGGGCGGGCGAGTGGAGGGTCTGCAGGTTCCTTCCCATTATGACTTCCGCACGCTGCGCTTTACTCCGGCGGAACTGCGCGCTGAGTTCGCGCGGCTGGGATGGCGCCGTGTAGTTGCCTTCCAGACGCGGAATCCCATGCACCGCGCTCACGTGGAACTCACGTTCCGCGCGGCCAAACAGGTGGAAGCTAATCTGCTGATTCATCCTGTGGTCGGCATGACCAAACCCGGCGATGTGGATTACTACACCCGGGTGCGCTGCTACCAGTTGCTGGGTTCGAAATATCCGCAAGGATCACAGAAACTTTCTTTATTGCCTCTTGCCATGCGCATGGGTGGACCGCGCGAGGCCATCTGGCACGCCTTGATCCGCAAGAACCACGGGTGCACTCACCTCATTGTGGGACGCGATCACGCCGGGCCGGGCTCCGATCCAGAAACCAAGAAGCCGTTCTACGGACCCTATGAGGCGCAAGAAGAATTCAAGAAGCACGAAGCCGACATCGGCGTCACCATGGTGCCCTTCAGCATGATGGTCTACCTCGAAGCAGAAGATCGCTACGTGCCCGATGACGAAGTCAAAAAGACCGACAAAGTTCTTAACATCTCTGGCACCGAACTGCGCGACCGCCTCAACGAGGGCCGCGACATTCCCGCCTGGTTCACTTATCCGGAAGTGGTTCAGGAACTGCGGCGCAGTTTCCCACCACGCGCCAAGCAGGGAGTGACCATCTTCTTCACGGGGCTCTCGGGCTCGGGCAAGTCCACCATCGCGAATGTCCTGATGACAAAGTTTCTGGAAGTCGGCGGACGTCCGGTGACCCTGCTCGACGGCGACCTGGTGCGCAAGAACCTTTCGTCGGAACTCGGATTCTCCAAGGAGCATCGCGACATCAACATTCGCCGCATTGGCTACGTCGCGTCGGAAATTACCAAGAATGGCGGCATCGCGATTTGCGCGCCGATCGCTCCTTATGACGCAACCCGTAAACATGTTCGCCAGATGATCGAGCCCTACGGCGGCTTCATCTTGGTGCATATCGCCACCACGGTTGAAGTCTGCGAGGGGCGCGACCGCAAGGGTCTGTACGCCAAGGCCCGTGCCGGCATTCTCAAGGAATTCACGGGGATTTCCGATCCCTACGAAGTCCCGGCGGATGCTGACGTGACCATCAACACCGGTGAACTGTCCGCCGAGGAAGCTGCCCAGGAAATCATTCTGCACCTGGAGCGGGAAGGCTTCATCGGCGTCAGCCAAGCGGGAGAATAGGCAACGAGGAAACGACTATGCCAGTGATCGCAGCCAAAATTCTGGTCGGCTTTGTCGTGGGCATCCTCATCGGCATGACCGGAGTGGGGGGCGGTGTTCTCATGCTCCCCGTTCTAATCTTCGGCTTGGGTTATTCGCCTATCGTGGCAGTCGGGTCCGACGCGCTATTCCAATTCTTCACCAAAATCCCGGCCGGACTGCTCCACCTGAAAAACGGAACAGTCCGCCGGAAGGTTGTTCTCGCGTTGGCGCTGGGAAGCATTCCCGGCTCCTTCGCTGGCGTCAAGCTGCTGATCTATATCCGTCTCCTTTACGGAAACGGGGTGAATACATTTATCAAGATGGCAGTAGGTCTGCTGCTCATCGTGATTCCCACGATGCTGCTCCTCCAGAAAAATATCGAAGATCGAATCGCGAATCGTGCGCCGTCCATGAAGGGTTTCGCAGGGATGGCGATCATCGGCCTCACCGTGGGTTTCGTGGTGGGCCTAACCTCGGTCGGTTCGGGCAGCATCATCATGATGCTGCTCCTCTTGTTCTACAGTTTCCCGCCCAAGATCAATGTCGGGACTGACGTGGTGCATGCGGTCGTACTCTTCGGCGTAACGGGGTGGCTTCAATTCAGGGCGGGCAACGTAGATTCCAGACTGGTGGTTGCGCTATTGATCGGCTCCATTCCTGGAGGCTTGATCGGTTCGCATCTGGCCACGCGGGTTCCCATGCTCTGGCTCCGCCGTATGCTATGCGCATTGCTGTTGATCACCGGTGCTCGCATGTTGTGGCCTGCATAACAAATTGATTCCAAGGGATTGCATGACTTCTGCCTATTCTCAAATTCTCGCCCGCATCGAAGCAGCCCTGGAAGCTGGCCGCCTGATCTTCGACCGCTTCACTCCAGGCGCTGTCGCCACGGAGTACAAGGCCGGGCACGATCCGGTAACGGAAGCGGATCGGGCGATCGACAAGGTGCTGCGCGAAAACTTACTGCGCGACGGCGAAGGCTGGCTCTCCGAGGAAACCGTGGACAATCCCGCGCGCCTCGACAAGGAACGCGTCTGGATCGTGGATCCACTCGATGGCACGCGGGAGTTCGTAAAGGGGCTTCCTGAGTTCTGCGTCTCTATTGGTTTCGCCGAAAACGGCAGGCCCGTCGCGGGAGGAATCTACAACCCCGCGACTCAGGAAACATTTCTCGGTGCGATTGATGCCGGCGTTCTCTACAACGGGAAGCCCGCTCGTCCCAGCCAGCGCGCCACGCTCGACCAGGCGCTCATCCTCGCCAGCCGCAGCGAGGTGAAGCGGGGTGAATGGAAACAGTTCGAGAATGGTCCTTTCCAGGTTCGTGCCATGGGTTCGGTAGCCTACAAGCTCGCCCTGGTGTCCGCCGGCCTGGCGGACATTACCTTCACTCTGACCCCGAAGAACGAGTGGGATGTAGTCGCCGGTGCGGCTCTGGTGGAGAGTGCGGGTGGGTTCGTCAGCACTCTGGAAAGAACCAGCCTGACCGCTAATCGGCGCGATCCGCTGCTGTCAGGGCTTCTGGCGTGCGGGCCGTTGATGAAAGACAAGTTGATCGAGTTGGTCGGGCCGCACATCCGGGTAGCTGAACCGGCTCGCTAGCCGCCGCTTTGGCTCGCTGATTTCGGTCGCTATGCAAGCTCTTGCGTCAGAAGAAAGAAACCGAGCGATGCCGCCCCCGCACGAACGCAGCATCTGTTCTTGATGCTTGTACGTACCAGGAAACAGCAAAGCCGATCGGCACGTTGTCTGGCACTTGGGGTGCTACGATATCGCGGTTGGGAACTCGTCGTCGTTTTGCAACTATTCTCTCCCTGACGGAGGACCCAATCGAAGTCACTGTGGTGTTTGAGGAGGAGAATAATGCCGTTGGCAGCACTTCGTCTGCGCCGAACGCGTGCGTCTCTGGCGAGTGCCTTCCTGGCTCTCTGCGTCGGCCTGTTGTCATCTTCTTTCGCTTTCAGCCAGGTTCAGGTGCTCACCGAGCATAACGACGTGACTCGGAGCGGGGAGAACACCAATGAAACAGTTCTGACACCCGCCAACATTAACTTCAATACGTTTGGCAAACTGTTCACGCAGAGTGTGGATGGCTACATTGTGAGTCAGCCCCTCTATCTGCCCGCGGTCCAGTTCCCCGGTGGCTCGACGCATAACGTGGTCTACGTCGCTACGCAGCACGACAGCGTCTTCGCGTTCGATGCCGACAGCACCCAAACCGCCTTATGGAGCACGAGCTTCATCGACCCCGCTGCCGGAATAACAACTGTGCCGATCAGCGATTACGGTTGCGCGGGCACCGCCTTCACCGAGATGGGTATCGTGGGCACTCCTGTCATCGACCCCGTGACCGGCACACTTTTCGTCGTAGCCAAAACCCTGGAGAATGGAGCATACGTCTACCGGCTGCACGCTCTCAGCGTCACCACCGGCGCGGACGTCATTCCTGCCACAGTGATCAGCGCATCGGCGTCTACAAACAGCGGAACTTTGCAGTTCAATCCTGCAGTTCAAATGCAGCGTCCCGCTCTGCTGCTGGAAAACGGCACAATTTATATCGGATTCGGGAGCACCGGTTGCGACACCTATGCTTATCACGGTTGGTTGCTGGCGTACGATGAGTCGACCCTGCAGCAAGTGGGGACATTCGTGGACACTCCGAATGGCACGCAGGGATCGATCTGGCAGGCTGGCGGAGGGCCCGCGGCCGATACCGACGGCACAATCTTCCTAGCCACCGCCAACGGGACATTCGACGCCAGCAGCGGAGGGTCCGACTATGGCGACAGCATCATCCATCTCAGCCCCGCCAGCAGCGGCCTGACCGTTCTCGATTACTTCACACCGTACAACCAGCTGACGCTCGAAGAGAATGATATTGATCTGGGTTCAGGAGCCGTCGTTCTGCTTCCGGACCAGTCCGCGCCGCACACTCATGAACTGGTGGGCGGGGGAAAACAAGGAACCCTGTATCTGGTGGACCGGGACAACCTGGGCGGCTATAACGCGGCCGGCGACACACAAATCATACAGTCCATTCCACTGGCTTCTGCCGGCGAACTGGACAGTGTTCCCGCCTATTGGAATGGAAATGTTTATATCGGCGGTCAATCCGACAACATTAAAGCCTTTTCCTTGTCGAATGACCTGTTGTCGTCGCAACCGGTTTCCGAAACCTCGGTTGTGAGTACTGTGCCTGGGTCAATCTCCGTCACTTCCAACGGGACGAACAACGGGATCCTCTGGGCCGTCCCCGAGAACAACCCGGCAATTCTCTACGCCTTTGATCCCAACAATCTGAGCACCGTGTTATACACCACTGGGCAGGCGCCGGGCGAACGCGACGCGGTGGGGAGCATTCCGAAATTTGTGACGCCGACCATCGCCGATGGAAAGGTCTATTTAGGCGGCACGAGCAGTCTTTCCATCTACGGCCTGCTCCCGCTGATCTCAAGCGTTGCCGGCAGCAACCAATCGGCCTACGTGGGGAACACGCTGCCGGTTCAGTTGCAGTTGCAGACGGTCGATGCCTACCAGCGAAATCCCATCGCCAGCGTTTCGGTAACTTGCAAGGACGGCGGCGTGGGAGGAACTTTCAGCGCTGTGATGCCGATGGTGACGAACACGCAGGGTCAGGCGTCGACCAGCTACACTTTGCCGAGGAAAGCGCAGGCAATAACGATCACCTGTACGCACACGGGATACACATCTGGTACTTTTTCGGAAGTTGGAATTGCGGGCCCGGTGACCCGCGCCACCATCGTCTCGGGGAACAATCAAACCGGAAATATTTCGACGCAACTAGCCGCGCCATTGGTCACGCAGGTTCTTGACCCGTATGGCTTCGGCGTTCCAGGAGCGACCGTTGCCTTCAGCGACGGCGGCGCCGGAGGAACGTTCGCTTCCGCGTCGGTGATCACCAACAGCATGGGCGAGGCCAGTACCCTCTATACAACTCCAAACAACCCTGGGACTGTAACGATCATGGCGTCCACGACGGGAATAACGCCGGTAAAGTTCTCAGAGGTCGCAAATACGACCGCGCCCGACTTCACGCTGTCGGCCACGCCCAGCACGCTGACCGTCGTCCAAGGCAACAGCACGCCGAGTACGATTACGGTGAGTCCCACCGGCGGCTTCACGGGTAGTGTGAACCTGGCGGCAACCGGCTTGCCCAGTGGAGTCAGTGCGTTGTTCAGCCCTGCAAGCACAACCGGAACGAGCACTCTGACCCTGACGGCGAGCAGTTCGGCCGCCACCGGTCCCGCGTCCGTGACCATTACCGGCACATCGGGCGCGCTCACGCAAACCGCAACCCTCAATCTAACGGTGACGCTCCCACCAAACTTCACGCTGTCGGCTGCGCCCAGCACGCTTAGCGTCGCTCAAGGAAACAGCATGCCGAGCACGATTACCGTGAATCCCACGGGCGGCTTCACGGGTAGCGTTAGCCTTGCGGCCACGGGCTTGCCCAGCGGAGTCACTGCGTTGTTCAGCCCCGCGAGCACTAGTGGGACGAGCATGCTGACGCTAAGGGCGAGCAGTTCCGCAATCACGGGGCCCGCAACCGTAACCGTCACCGGTACGTTGGGCACCCTCACGCAAACGGCGAGCATCAATCTAACCGTGACCCCGCCGCCCAGCTATTCGCTCTCGACGGGAACGCCCAATCCAACTTCGGTAAGCCCCGGCGGAGCCTCCACCGCCTCGATCACGGTTACCTCGGCAAACAGCTACGCCGGCAGTGTGAAGCTGTCCTGCGCCATTTCGCCAGTGGTCAGTCCGTCGCCAACCTGTTCCATCGGAGGCACAAACCCGGTGGCGGTGACCACTGCCGGAGCCAGCGCTTCGCTAACCTTCACTACGGTTGGACCGCCAACGGCGACATCCCGCCATTCTTCCGGCATGCTCTATGCGGTTTGGCTGCCCCTGCCGGGACTGGCGCTGATTGGCTTGGGCTTCGGTTCCGGACCTTCGCGCCGGAAGAAGCTGTTCGGATGCTCGCTCCTCTGTGTGTTACTGGCGAGTCTCATCGTTCTGCCGGCATGCGGCACTTCGGGAAACGCCGGGAGCGGAGGAACGAATCACGGAACTCCTGCCGGAACATACACCATCACAATTACAGGCAAGGACGCGAACAATCTAACTCAGGCCAATACTGCCCCTACCGTTAGCGTCGTCGTCAACTAGAATGCCAAGGTGCTACGCCGTGCGGAGTTGGTGTTTGACCATGCCGCTGTTCGCGCTTCTGCTGCCCCTGGCGGATGGTCAAGTGGCGCTCAAGGACGGCCCCTCACCGCGCTACCAGATCATTGAACTCCCGCTTCGCCCTTTATCCATCAGCAACTCAGGTTGGGTCGCGGGCGCAACGGGCGATCAGCATGCGGCGACGTGGAATTCAAGAGCGGGCGTCTATCGCGTCCCTCTGCCTCCAGAGTTCAGCTTTTCGGAGAGCTCCAGCATTAGTTCTCGCGGCGAAGCTGTGGGGACGGCCACGACCGCGGATTCCAGTCGCCGGGTTGCCTTCGTGCTCCGGCAAAACAAAGTTGTGTTGCTGCCCGGCGAACAGTCGCGAGCCAACGGCATCAGCGACAACGGCTGGATTGCCGGACAAACCATCATCTCCGGCAGTAAGGCCGCGGCGCCAGTTCTCTGGAAAAACAGCTCGATCGTCGATCTTAAGATCTGCTGCGCGGGCGTGGCTCGGAGCGTGAACGTTCAAGGACTGATCGTTGGCGACACTTACGACAAGCAAGGCCGCTATCACGCCTTCGTGTGGGACGCGGGTCACGGCGCGCGCCTGCTGACGGTACCCGGAGAAGAATTCAGTTCTGCTCTGGCTCTCAATGATCAGGGAACAATTCTGCTGAAGGCGACCCCTGGCGGGCTGTTCCTGTATGCAGGGGGTAAACTCGAACCGCTTGACATTCCGAAGGGAACGCCGCGGGCCATGAACGACCATGGAATCGTGGTTGGGTCCTTCGGTCCGAACCCGGAGCCGCAACGCGCCTTTGTCTGGGACCGGGCTCACGGCATGCAAGACCTGAACGCTCTGATTCCTCCGAATTCCGGATGGACCCTCGAGGTCGCCAGCAGCGTCAACGACCGCGGGGAAATCGTGGGATGGGGCGACCACGGCGGAGAAGACAACGTCGGTTTCCTGCTTCGACTGCCGGGCATCGGAAAGGGTTCGCCTCAAACCCCAGTCCGGCCCGTGCAGTAAAACCGGAACCGCTTTAGCTCCGTGCCCAGCATGGTGACCTGAGAGCAATGAGTCGTTCCGTCGATCGCGGTTTCTAGTACGCTTTCTAAGAATGGTTCGCATCCCCAACAATTATTTCCGCATTTCATCCGCCGATCGCGCTCCTCTCCGGATAGGCCTGCTTCTGGATTCCTGCGATGAACTTCCCGCCTACGCCGCCGTCATCCTCGAAGATATCAAGGCCAGCAACTTCGCAAGCATCGAATTGCTGGTCGAAAGAAAAAGTGCTGCGGCGACGCCGTCGCAATTCAAAAACCTGCTCTACGACCTTTATCTTCGCCTCGACACTCGGATGAAATCCGCCGACGGCCCCCTGATCAAAGTCGATTGCAGGGACCTGCTCTCAGGAATCGAGACCATCGACGTGGAAACGGCGAGCGGGAATCGAGTGAATCGCGTCCCGGCAGAAGCGGTGGAGAAAATCCGGGCCAAGGATCTCGACGTCTTGATTCGATTCGGATTCGATCAGCTCAGCGGTGATATCTTGCAGGCCGCACGTTACGGCGTGTGGTCGTATCACCACGGAGACGATGAGTTTTACCGGGGCGGTCCTTCTCATTTCTGGGAACTGCAGGAAGGCTCTCCTCTGTCTGGCGTAATCCTGCAGGTGCTCGCCGAAGATCCGGCCGGTGGTGTGGTGCTTTGTAAGTCGCTGTTCGCGACCGAGCAGACGCTAAGCGTGTCTCGCAATCGATATACACCATACTGGGGCTCCTCGGATCTCGTCATCGGGAAATTGAATGAGTTGCACCGTTTCGGTTGGGACCACGTGCTTGAGAGAGCGATCCCACCCGCTCCGTACAAAGGAAAGCGGATCTACACGAATCCCACGAATCAGGACATACTCCCCTGGCTGGGCTCAATTCTGGTGAAGAAAGCGGTCTCGTATCCCTTTCGCAGGCCGACGGTGCAGCATTGGAAAATTGCTACGCGAGTCAATGCGCTCCCTCTCTACGACTCCGCCGAGGATCCCGATCTCCCTGGTTTTCGCTGGATCGACCCTCCGCTGGGTCACGCGTGGGCCGATCCATTCGTGTTTGAGCACGACGGTAAATATTGGGCCTTTTTTGAAGACTATTCGTATCAGGAGAAGCGGGCGCACATCGCGTGTTCGGAAATATCACCGCTGGGCGAATTCGGACCTCCGGTTCCTTGCCTTGGCCATCCCCGGCATCACTACTCCTACCCCCACATCTTTCGGGCGGAAAACCAGATCTTCATGGTTCCCGAATCATATGATTCCAATTCCGTCAATCTCTACCGGTGCCAACAATTCCCCAACCAGTGGGTGCATGAAGCGACTTTGCTGGAGGGCAAGTTTGTCGACACGACGATCTGGCAGCACGAGGGGCTCTGGTGGCTCGCCACCACCAGTGCCGACCCCGGTCCGGGTGCGGGCTGTCTCTTGCTGTTTTATTCGCCGGCGCTCACCGGGGACTGGCACTTTCATCCGGGAAATCCGATCTCGACTGACATCCGGCGCAACCGCGGCGCGGGCCGGGTGTTTCGCAGTCAGAATCGCCTGATCCGGCCCAGCCAGAGCGGCGCACCCACTTACGGCTACAGCTTCGCTTTCAACGAGATCACTGAACTCTCCAAAGAACGCTATGCGGAACGGCCGCTGCACAGCATCACTCCCGAACACTGGGAAGGACTCACTGGCGTTCACACCTACAACTCAGCGGGCAACGTTGAATTGATCGACGGATCCTCGAATGTACCGCTGAAACGCGTGCAAGGCGCAGCCCCTGAAACTCTCTGAAAGCTCCGTTGTAGCCCCCAATCACGAAGGTCAGGAACTTTAGAGCCTGTCTCGTCACCAGCTTGGCCCTGTCCTGTTGGCGAAGGTGAAGGCACTTCTGTGTCCTCAAGGGTCACCGTCTTTGGGTATCTGTGAGGGAACCCCTTCCTTTCGTAAGGTTTGCATACGGACTTGAACCCTTGGTCCCCCAATGTCTCTTCCGAGGGATGCCCCAATGTGGCGTATGAACCCGGCTTTCGTTCTCGAGAAGGTTGATCCGAAGCAAAGCAGCAGATTCGTGCTGGCTCTGGCGTTGATTGCCTGCTCTCTTTTCTGGGAGGGCTGCGCTGGCCTGCCGCCGACCGCTGCGGCCGCTCCTCAGGGGCCGACGCAGCAGATGGCGATCACGACTTCCCTGCCCGGCTCGACCGTCGGAAGCAGTTACCGCGCGGTCCTGTCCGTCAGTGGCGGCTCGGCGCCGTACCGCTTTGCTGTCAGCCACGGCCAATTGCCGCCAGGGCTGGTTCTCAACCCGCAAACCGGAAGCATTTCTGGAGTTCCGACCCAGGCGGGTACCTTCCTATTCACCATCACAGTCACCGGCGAATTGCTTGCCGCACCGGCGCGCCTAGACCCGGTGACGGGGCCGGTCACCGGCGAACCGATCAGCGGTGCTGCATCGCGCACGTACACGGTAGCGATCGCGGCGGCCAGTTCAGTCAACGTACAGATTTCTCCCGTAGATCCGTCGGTCACAGCGGGCGGGAAGGTGCAATTCACAGCGACCGTCAGCAATACCAGCAATACAGCGGTTAGCTGGTCGGCGAGCGCGGGGAGCATTTCCGCCAGCGGCCTGTTCACGGCCCCGGCGAGCAGCAGCAGCGTGAAATCAGTCACGATTACCGTCACCAGCGTGGCCGACTCCTCCGCTCACGTGAGCGCGACCGCCGCCATTACCAGCACCCTCACCGCATTCACAATTGCAACCAAGAGCGTGCCTCCTGCCGCCGAGGCCACGGCGTACTCAGCATCTCTCGCTGCGAGCGGAGGGCAACCACCCTACCAGTGGAGCGTCGTCTCAGGGACGTTGCCGGCAGGCTTGCAGCTGAATCCCATCACTGGACTGTTATCGGGAACGGCAACGCAAACCGGAACCTTCGCTTTCAACGTGCAGAGCACAGATGCCGCATCCCAGACTGCCCAACAGAGCTACTCTCTGACCGTCTCCAGTTCGGGGCCGGCTTGCGGGCCTCCGACCTACGGCTGTTCGCGGAGGGACCAGGCGACGGTTCAGCTGCCCTCACCGCTGCCGAATGTGGGCAACCTCACCGGTGCGAACACGATTGTCACGGACCCGAATTTTGGCAACCGCATTGTCCGCGTCACGGACGCAAATACCAATCCTTCTGCCATCTACATAAACCGCAGCTACATGACGGCGGATAGTGGAAGCGCGGACGAGAATCTCTGGAACCTGGACTCGACTCTTTTCGTTGTTCAGGATACCGGGTCACAAGGGTATCCCTTCAGTTTCAATCCGACGACGATGCAGGCGGCTCGCATGTACGTGTCGAGCTTTCCGGCGACGAACGGGCTGAAGTTGAACAATGGCGGCGTCTGGAGCCATGTGAACGCCAATTTTCTCTATTCGCCATCTGGAACGGCAATCAGCAAGTACGACTTCACCGACCGGAGCAATCCCCCGTCGGCGCAGCCGGTCTACGATTTCACAAGCAGTCCCAATTGTCTTCCTGCCGGTTTCACCGAGACCTGGAGGACCGACGGCGGCGTCAGCTACGATGACACCGTCTTTGGCATGGGCTATTCCAACAAAGGCAACCAGGGAACTGGTGTTTACGTGGCCGCCTACAAGGTCGGCAGCGGGTGCAGCATTCTGAATACACAAACCGGCCAGGTCGGAGGCGACTGGGGAGAAAAAGGTACGATTGACATTCCGGACCGGTGGCTGGTCCACAACGTGAAGATATCCAAAGACGGGAACTGGCTGGTCGTGGCCACCAGCGGCTGTTTGTCCTCCACGTGCCTGCACGGACCGTATTTCTGGCAGATCGGAACCACGAATGTGTACGACTGCGGTGAGGGTGGCCTGTGCGATGGCCACTGGACGGAAGGCTACAATCACTGGGTCAACAACAACGACACTCCATTCAGCAATCAGGTCATCCGCATTTTTTCAGAGCCGGCCTCCGCAACCAACATCACTCACAGTTTTCCTGCAGGCCTGACCGGCAATCTCGACGAACACCAGTCGTGGAACAACGTCGACCCGCAGGATAGTCTGCCCTTCGCCTCGACTACGTATAGCCCAACCACTCCTTTTCCGTCGGCCTGGTACAACGAAATCATTGCGGTGGCGGCGGACGGCAGCGGAACCACCTGGCGCTTTTCCCACAGTTTCATCACCGCCGCGAACCAGTGGTTCAGCATCAAGTACGGGATTGGTTCGATATCCCAGGATGGCAGGTTCTTCATCTTCTCCTCCGACTGGATGGGCAAGCTCGGCTCGGAATCCGGAACTGCAAACTGCACTATCGGCACCAACTGTCGCGGCGACGTTTTTGTGGTCGAGATGAGGTAGATGATCGGTGTGCCATACCACCCAGGTTGATGACCTTCGTGTTTCCGACCGGGTTCGCGCGGCCCGTCCTTTTGCGGTAACCTAGCCACTTGGGCCGGTGTACACTTAGCACCCCGCCCCGGAGCACCTGGTTGTCCGCTACCCACGAAATGTCACAGACACGATCCGCTGCGGATCTGCTCACGCTGCTCCGTTGCCCAGTCTGCAAGAGTTCGCTGGAAGCAGAGGAGAATGGTTATTCGTGCTCGTCTTCATCCTGCGGGCGGCGCTTCCCGGAAGTGCGCGGTGTGGTGCGGTTTGTCGACGAGGGGAATTACGCCGACAGCTTCGGATATCAGTGGAAGCGGTTCCAGCGAACTCAATTGGACCATGCCGCCAGAAACCTCTCCGAAACCGATTTCGCCCGCAAAACCGGTCTGAAGCCGGAAGACTTGAAGGGCAAGCTTGTGCTGGACGTGGGCTGCGGCATGGGCCGGTTCGCCGAGGTGGTGACTCGCTGGGGCGCGCGAGTGTTTGGCATAGACCTGAGCGCTGCCGCCGAAGTTGCAGCCAAGAATCTGCACGACCGCGAGTTCGTCGCTTTCCAGGCCGACGTGTTTGCTCTCCCCTTCGCCCCGGAAACCTTTGATTGCATTTACAGCATGGGCGTTCTCCACCACACTCCGGATTGCGAGAAGGCCTTCAAGGCTCTGCCCCAGTATTTGAAGCCCGGCGGAACCATCACGGTCTGGCTGTATAGCGGCTACAACAAGTGGTATCGCTTCAGCGACCAATATCGGAAGGTTACGCACCGCATGTCGCCCGCCGCACTACACAGTTTCTTTCGTGTAGCCGTGCCCTTGTTTTATTGGCTGAATCGGGGACTGCGCGCGATCCCCCTCGTCGGCAGACCGGTGGCGGGCTTGATTCATCACGTTTTTCCCATCAACACGCATCCCGATTCGGAAGTGAGAGTCCTCGACACGCTGGATTGGTATTCGCCCAAGTATCAGTCCAAGCACACCTACGAGCAGGTTTTCCGCTGGTTCGAAAGTTGCGGACTGGAAGATTTGAGTGTCGGCGAAATCCCGGTGGGCGTCAGAGGCAAGAAACCTTCAGAAAATTGACGGCGAGACCGATCCGACGGATGAGAGGGACGCGGAAGCGATGTCGAACCTGAGAGAGAAAGTAGCAGCCTACGCCCGGGTCATCACCAAGCGGCAACCCGCGGCGCGAGGGCTCACGGTCTTCCCTGACGATACGTTCCTAGTTTCGTTCCCCCGCTCAGGAAATACCTGGACACGATTCCTGGTTTGCAATCTGATCAATCCGGATGATCCAGTAACGTTCGCTCAACTGGAATCACGCATCCCTGAGATCTACTACGTCAGCGACCGAAAGCTGCGCACTTTTCCGCGGCCGCGCGTCATCAAGAGCCACGAATGCTTTGATCCCCGCTACCGGAAGACGATCTATATCGTGCGCGATCCCCGTGACGTTTTCATCTCGTACTACGAATTTCAACTCAAGCGCCGGGTCATTTCCGACGACTGCAGTCTCGAACAATTCCTGCCACGCTTCATGGAGTCCGCCATCGAGCCCAAGATGGGCTCATGGCGGGATCATGTGGTCAGTTGGATTGCGACGCGTGGCGGCCAGAAGAATTTTCTACTGCTGCGCTACGAAGAGATGCTCGCCAACTCCGAGAGAGAGGCTGCGAAGATCGCTTCATTTCTGGGCCTCGACTCCAGCCCCGAACGTATCAGCCGCGCCGTGAATCTGAGTTCTGCCGACCGCATGCGCAAGCTCGAAAAGGAACAGTCGCGCCAGTGGAAGGCGACCAGGGATACCAGGCAGGACAAGCCCTTTGTGCGCAAGGCTGCAGCGGGTGGCTGGAAAGAAATCTTGCCAGAGCCCTGCGTCGCCCAGATCGAATCGGGGTGGGGAGAAGTAATGCGCTCGGTGGGTTATGAACTCGTGACCGTCAACGAAGCCGTGCGCCGCTAACCACAGGGTTAACTAAGGTTAAGACAACCCGGCTTTCTGCGCGACACAATCAAGACAGATACGGAAAGTCAGGATCTCTCAAGAAACACTGATCACCGTCCGCCAGACTCAGGTCGAGCGGAGATCCGGAACTGACCAGATTCCGCGGATCATAGCCAAAAATCTGCTCTGTCCGGCGATGCACGAAGCCCGCCAGCAACCACTCCTCGGCGGTGAATTCGGTTGAAGCTGCGGCGACGATCTCGCAGGTTTCCGGATCCTCTGCAGCGCCGCGAACAGCAAGCGCGCAGACTGCCCGCCAGGACTCTCGATCTCCGCCTTGCAGCCGGATATCGACGATTCTCGCCTGTCCGCCAATCTGCGCCAGCACAAAATAGCCGCGCACCCTTCCCGCGTCGCTGACCTGAAAGGCAGAAAACCGGGCCGCCGGACAACTCAGCAGATAGTTCAATCCGGCAGCCGTCCTGGATGATGATGTTAACTGCGCGACCTGCCCGATGATGGCCGGAATTGGTTCCGCAAAACTCGTGAGTTTCGCCGCATGCCATCCCTGCGGCTCCGACGGAATCCCTGTCAGGGCATGGAGCGAATTTCTAAGGAATTTCACTGGCGTCTTCCAATTCTTCCGCGGTGTTGTCTGGAAAAGCAGCCCGGGCCGAATCACTCGCGCATAGTGCCGGAGTTCGCCTAAACGTCTATAGCCCAGTTTCGGAAGGAGACTCCTCGTGTCCTGCGAACCTCCGATGGTCAGGAGCACGTCGGCAAGATCCGCCATTTTCCTCAGCAACTGCACGCCCACCCCGACGGCAGAACGGCTGGCCGCCCAGTCGATCAGATGTAGGGCTTTGATTTCGGTGTCAGGCGTGACCAATCGAATCGGCCACACCCCGCCATGAGCCACGATGTTTCCCTCTTGTTTAATCGCCAAACTGCGCGCGCTTTTCCACTCGGGATGGTGGGCAAAATACTTCCAGTGGATGACCTCGGAGCGAAACGAGTCGAGGTCGGGGTCCGCCCGGAAGGACTTCACCAGAAACTGGGCAAGATCTTGTTGGTCCGACGGCTGTAGAGGAACGAATTCGAATGCCATCTCAGTCTCTGACGATTTCCGTGAGGCACATCGCTCCCGATAGACTATAGCAGTTGCTCCGGCGCGCAAATTGTTCATTGCGATGGCAACGCTCGAGGTAAGCACGTAGTCAAGGTGTAACCTCCTACGACCGCCTATACAATGAGGAGTCACTCTTTCCGCAAAGAATGCTGAGAACGGCCAAACTCGCGGCTCTGGGCGTGCTTCGAGGCAGCGGCCTTTTCACCCTGGTGAAGAACAGCCGTTGGCGGCAACAGCGCCTCTTGATTCTTTGTTATCACGGCACATCGCTCGAAGATGAGCATTTGTGGCGGCCGAATCTTTATATTCATCCGCAACAACTGGAGCAGCGCTTCGCGTCGCTCAAGACGGGAAATTATTCTGTCCTGCCCCTGGGAGAAGGCTTGCAACGCCTGCGCGCCGGCACGCTGCCTCCACGTAGCGTGGCGATCACATTTGATGACGGCACTTATGATTTCTTCCGGCAGGCCTATCCGCTGTTGCAGCGCTACAGATTTCCGGCGACTGTCTATCAGACGACCTACTACACGTCGCTCGAGCGCCCGGTGTTCAACCTGATCTGTTCGTACATGCTTTGGAAGCGGTGCGATCAGATGATTGCGAACGGCGAGAGCGTCGGTCTGCCCGGACCGCTGGACTCGCGAACCGACGCGAGCCGATTTGCCATCGTGCGCCGTTTGATCGAAATCTCGGACCGCGAGAATCGGACCGGCCTGCAGAAGGACGAAGTCGCAGCCCAACTGGCCCGTCTTTTACGGATCGACTATGACGGTCTCAAGGCCAAGCGGATTTTGCAGCTCATGAACGGAAGCGAGTTGCAGGAAATTGCGCGCAACGGCATAGATATTCAACTGCACACTCATCGCCACCGCACGCCGGAAGACGAAGCTTTGTTCCGGAAAGAAATCCAGGATAACCGCTCGACGATTCAGAGCTTCATTGCCACGCAGCCGGTTCACTTCTGCTATCCCAGTGGAGTTTACCGGCCCGCGTTTCTCCCCTGGCTGCGGGAGGAGAATGTCGTGTCCGCTACCACCTGCGACGCTGGCCTCGCTGAACGCTCGAGTGAGCCCCTGTTGTTGCCGCGCTACGTCGATCACCAACATCGCGCGCAACTTGATTTCGAGAGCTGGGTCACCGGCGTGGGTGACCTGCTGGCGGTGCGGCGCAAAGCGGTGCAAAGGCCTGTTCCAATGCAAATTTAAATAGCATGGCAGAAAAGCGCTCTCATCCCCCAAGCCCCGCCCAAACCAACTTCCCGGATTCCATGACAAAGACCTTCGCAGACTGGCGATGGCGCCACCAGGGCTGCTGAAACTCCGGATCTGATATGCCTTCGATCCAGATGCTAATCTTCGGGTTGTCGTGCCTGACCAGCCTTCTCCAAATCATTCCGGCACGACGAGTGTGATAGTCGGAGGTCACGACTACTACCGACTGCCAGTTACGCTCCTCAATACAAGGGCTGATGGCGTGAGCCTCCTGTACGGTTGAGTTCACGTCCCCGCTCGTTTCGCAAAAATCGACACGCGCGGCAAGCTCGTTGCCGTAAGTCTTTTCGAGAAAGGATCGGGCCATCGGTGGGACTGACTGCCCCCAGTAGGATTCTTTCGGAACACTCAGCAGGACGCGGTCAGCGACGCCCCGCTGCAGCAAATCGACAGCTCCGGCGACGCGGGCTTTTTCCGCGGCAATCGACCCTTGCAGCACGATCGCAACGTCTACGTGTCTGGGCATGGGATCGCTAGCGATCAGAAAGTCGATGCCCCATCGCAGCCAGCAAAGGGCGATCAAGATCGCCGCGGCGAACAGCCACTGCAACGCGCGGGAGAAAGGCTTGACGGGGAACGGCATTTCGAAATGCTCCGCGATACAGACTCATTCGAGGTAATCGCGTCGGCTCGTCGCGAAAGCGCCCCGATTCTAGCACGTGCTCAGACGGTCATTTGCACCTCGAAAGTCGCATCCCCATTGCGCATGCCACAGGTAGCTGCCTCTGATATATTTACGGCAATGCATGCTTTTCGCTCTTGCTTGCACTTTCTCGCATGCGGGTCGCTCCTGAAAGATCAATGAAGCAAATCCTCCGAAAAGGGCTGAAGGACATCATCGTCGACGAGGTCCCCGACCCGGTTGTCAGCCCTCATCACGTCCTGGTTCGGCCTCTCTATTCGCTGATCAGCAGCGGCACGGAGACTGCCAGCATTCATCAGGAAGGGGTCGTAAGGGCCGTGGCCAACGATCCCTCGCAGATCACCAAGGTCTGGAATGCGCTCAAGGGCTCGCCGCTGAGAACTTTGGCCGAAGTGAGGGCCAAGTTCAGCGAGTATGCCGTGCTCGGCTACGCCGGCGCAGGCGTTGTGGCGGAGAAACACCCTACCGTCACGGACCTCGAAGTCGGAGACCGCGTCGCCTACGGGGGCGAAGGCACGGGACACGGAGAAACCATCCCGGTCGGACGCAATCTGGCCGCCCGAGTTCCAGAGAATGTTCCTTTTGATCACGCCTGCTTTACGACCTTAGGGAGCATCGCTCTCAACGGAGTGCGCATCGCCAATATCTCTTTGGGAGAACGAGTCGCTGTGATCGGACTCGGTCTGGTCGGTCAGTTAATCGCGCAGCTCGCGCGCCTGCAGGGCGGCTTCGTCATCGCAACCGACTTGAAACCGGATCGCGTCGAACTCGCGCGCCAACTCGGCTCCGATGAAGCGCTGGTGGGAAGTTCAGAATTCGCCGGGCAGGTGCGCGCGCTCACTGACGGACGGGGTGTGGATTGCGTAATCATTGCTGCGGCTGCCAAGTCGGACGCACCGTGCCGCATTGCAGTGGACATCTGTCGCGACCGCGGCCGCATCGTGGATGTCGGCGCTGTTGAACTGAATTTTCCCTGGTATGAGACCTACCTGAAAGAGCTTCAGGTGCTCATGGCGAGGGCTTACGGACCGGGAAGCTACGATCCCGCCTATGAGCGGAAGGGACAGGACTATCCGCCTGCATACGTCCGCTGGACCGAAAACCGCAACATGGAAGAATTCCTGCGGCTCATTTCCCAGGGACGCATTCAGATCGAGCCGTTGATCACTCACCGCTTCCCGCTGGAAGATGCGGCGAAAGCGTACGAGACGATCATGGATTCTTCCGCCAACACTCTGGCAGTTGTGGTGAAGTATCCGGCTGCTGATTTAGCCGAGCCGTTGGCAGAGTATCGGCCAAAACGGCGTGTCGAGGTCAATAGCCGCGCCGCTGGTTCGTCGGCCTCTGGGTCATCGGACTCTGGATCATCGGCGGTGGGCGTCGCCCTTGTCGGCGCCGGAAATCTGGCGCGCTGGGCTCACCTGCCGAATCTGAAACAAATGCCCGGAGTCCGCCTGCGCGCCATCCACTCCGCCAGCGGAGCGCGCGGGAAGAGCTATGCCCTGCGCTTCGGCGCGGAATATTGTGCCAGTGATTACGCCGAAATTCTGAACGATGCGGAGACCCAAGTCGTGGTGATCGCCAGTCGCAATCCGCAACATGCTCCGCAGGCTCTCGCCGCCCTGCGCGCGGGGAAGCACGTGTTTGTCGAAAAGCCGATGGCGCTCACGCAGCAGGAATGCCGCGACCTGTTCCAAGCCGTGGAAGAAACCGGGAAACAACTGACCGTCGGTTTCAACCGGCGTTACGCCCCGACTTACCTGGCGCTGAAAAAGCAGCTCTCGAAACGCACCGGACCGGCGGTGCTGAATTGCCGGGTCAACTCACCCGGAATATCCGGATCCTATTGGATGGCCGATCCTGCGACCGGTGGCGCCATCCTCGGAGAAGCCTGCCATTTTGTAGACTTGATGTATTGGCTGCTCGATTCCGAGCCGATCGAAGTATCGGCCTACTCGCTCCCCACCGGCAAGCAGGATCCTATTGGGGAAAATAATCTTGTCGCCGCTTTCCGTTTTGCCGACGGCTCCATCGCAAATTTGACGTACTGCACCGTGGGAAGCAAAACGTCGGGAGGTGAGCGCGTGGAAGCTTTTGCGCCTGGCTCCGGTGCCGTTGCCGAGGATTTCAAACAGTCCATCATCCGAATTGGTACAGTCCGCAAGCGGTCGAGTTGGTTTGCCGAAAAAGGCTATGAGGATCAGATGCGTGATTTTTTTGCCGCATTGAAGCAGGGCAAGCCGCCCGCGATTACCGTGCGCGACGGCGTGCGTTCCACTCTCGGCTGCCTCTGCATGCTGCAATCCGCGCGGGAACGTACACCGCAACCCATCGATATCGAGGAATTTCTCGCTTCTCCACCCCGATGAGAGTGCTCCAGCTAGGTCCTTATCCGCCGCCCCATGGCGGAGTGCAGAGCAACTTGGTGGCGATCCGCACTTTCCTCAGGAGCAGGGGCGTACCGTGCGCGGTCATCAATATTACGCGCCACAGACAGTCTGATGCCGATGAAGTCTATTATCCCGAGTCTGCGGTTGGACTCATTCGGCGCCTCGAGCAATTGCATTACGACGTGATCCACCTTCATGTCGGAGGAATGCTGACGCGACGGCTCCTGAGTCTCGCCCTGGTTTGCACGCTGCCGCGAGCCAAGTCGGTGTTGACATTTCACTCCGGCGGTTATCCTTCGACCGACGCGGGCAAGTCGACAGGGCCGAATTCCTACGCAGGTCTTATTCTGCGCCGCTTCGACGGTTTGATCGGCGTGAACCCGGAAATAATGAGCTTCTATGCGCGCCTGGGAGTCGCGCGTAGCCGAACCCGATTGATTCTGCCCCACTCCTTTCTGCCAGAAGAACGAAATGTGGACACGATGCCTCCGGCGCTGGAATCGTTTTTCAGCACGCATTCCCCAGTGCTGATTTCTGTTGGCCTGCTCGAACCTGAATACGATCTAGCTTTGCAGATTGAAGCGATGGCACACGTGCGGGACCTGTTTCCTGCTGCCGGATTGGTTTTGATTGGGTCGGGAAGCCTGCAGCAGGAACTAAGCGGCAAAATCGGCGCACGCCCTTATGCGGAGCATGTTCTGCTTTGCGGCGATGTGCCGCATGCTGCCACTCTGCAGGCGATATCGCGCGCGCAACTGATGCTTCGCACGACCCTTTATGATGGAGACGCGGTCTCGGTGCGCGAGGCGCTTCACCTGGGCACGCCTGTAATCGCCAGCGACAATGGGATGCGGCCTGCAGGAGTTCAGTTGATCCCCAAGTCGAGTCTACAGGCGCTGCAAGATGCAGTCGAAAACATCCTTTCCCAGCCTGCGGCCCGGAAAGCGGCATACGGCAGCGACGACAGCAATCTGCAGGCAGTGCTTGATTTCTACCGGGAACTGACGGGCGAAAAGCAGCCATGAACAAAATGTATGTGTCCGGCGGCCGGCTCCGAAACACGATATTCCGCAAGCTCGAGGAATGGCAATCTTGCGATGCGGCTCGGCTCATCGAACTCGATCCGGCCAAGGGACAATCCAGAACTTGTGTGGAGTACGTTTCTCCTCCCGCAGTGTGTCCCGACGAGTTGCCCGCGATTTTGTTTAAGTCGGCTGCTCTTCAAGGCAACCATCTGTATACCTGCACCTCTACGGAGGTTTTGATCTACGAACTTCCGGGTTTCCGACTGCTGCACTACGTTTCCCTGCCCTGTTTCAACGATCTCCATCACGTTTGCCCCACACAACGCGGTACCGTTCTCGTCGTGGTCACGGGGCTCGACATGGTGGTCGAGATCACGACGGCAGGAAACGTGATCCGGGAATGGAGCGTGCTGGGCGGCGATCCGTGGGCAAGGTTTTCACGGCAGACGGACTATCGCAAGATCCCGACCACCAAGCCTCATAAATCGCATCCCAATCACGTGTTTGAAATCGGCCAGGAAGTATGGGTTACCCGGTTGCAGCAACGGGATGCAGTCTGTCTGACCACTCCGGGACCGCGCATCGATATCGCGGTGCAAAGGCCGCACGACGGCTACATTTTTGGCGACAGAATCTACTTTACCACCGTCGACGGCCACATCGTCATCGCCAGCCGCAAAATGCTGAAGGTTGAACAGACAATTGATCTGAACCAGATGAGCGGACAGTCTGGTCAGGCGCTGGGCTGGTGCCGGGGCGTGCTCCCGCTGGATGAGCGCCGGTTGTGGGTGGGCTTCACACGCGTCCGTCCCACCAAGTTCATCGAAAACGTGTCGTGGGTCAAGAACGGATCCTCGCGACACAGACCGTCTCACATCGCACTCTATGATCTTGAGCGCAAGAGCTGTGAACAGGAAATTGAACTGGAGCCGCACGGGATCGGAGTCGTGTTCAGCCTGCTTCCTGTGCTATAGGCGGGGGCCAGAGCGTCGAACCGGTGTTGTAAGATTCTGACGATTCTACCGTCTCAAATAGGTTAATAAAACGATTCCGATGCCCAAGGGTTCCATCGTTTTTCTGATGTATCACGAACTGGAAAGGCCTGGCCGGCGCCTGTGCCAGTCCGAGCCGGGCTATGCGCGCTATGCGCTGCCCGAGTCCGATTTCCGATCACAAATGGATTACCTGAAAGCAAATACATGGCAAGGCCTGAGCGTCGGCCAGGCTCTGACATTTCCTGATGAAGACCGCTGCGTGGCCATTACTTTCGACGATGGCTCCGAAACCGACCTACTGGCGGCGGTGCCGATACTTCGAGACGCCAGGCTCAATGCGACCTTCTTTATTACTACTGGGAGACTAGGAACCTCCGGCTATCTTTCGCCCCCCCAACTCAAAGAACTCTCCGCTCGTGGTTTCGAAATCGGCTGCCACTCGATGACCCATCCCTATCTCACCGATCTCGATGAGAACGGCTTGCGGCACGAAATTGCCGACGCCAAGACGCAACTGGAGCAGATCGTTGGCCAGTCGGTGAATCACTTCTCCTGTCCGGGAGGTCGCTGCGATCAGCGAGTTGTCACTGTGGCGCAAGCCGCCGGCTACCAGACAGTCTCCACCAGCCGCATTCAGGCGAACTCCCGAAGCAGCAACGTTTTTGGATTGGGCCGGGTTGCGATCTTGCGCGATACTCCTTTGAGCGCCTTTGCCGCGATCTGTGCAGGACACAACCTGGCCCGCATGCGGGCGCAGAGCGCGGTGCGCGAGGCCGCGAGGAACATTCTCGGCAACCCACTCTATGATCGCGTGCGCACTGCGCTGCTCCAGCGCTCGAAGCCGTCGCGTTGACTCCCCGTTGTTGGCAGCCCCCCGAGAACGAATTAGAATGACATTACGTCTTCACATGGGACGGCAAAGGCTAGCGACTTTGGCGATGAAGTTCTTCCTGCGGTGGTTCACGGCGCTCGGCCTGAGTGCAGCCTTCTGCGCGGCTCAAACTTCTTCCAGCAACCATCCTGACCCGTCCGGCGGCGTCAAATGCGGACCGCCAGAATACTGTGCCCGCACCGACCGGCGCGTGGAATCATATCCGGACAAACCGCCCGCTATCGGCTCCGCCGGCTCAGTGATTAGTGATCCTACTTTTGGTTCTCGCATCGTGCGCGTTACCGACGCTGGATCGGATCCGAAGCAGCCAGGGCGGCCTCTCTACACCTCATCGTCCGCGGAACAGAATTCGTGGAACAAGGATTCCACGATGTTTTACGTGACCACTTCCGGAGGTTCGTTTCTGCTCTACCATTTCGACCCCGCGAGTATGGCAGCGCGTCCGGCCAGAATCCCGCCTCTACCGTGGGGAGCGGAGCCTCAGTTCAGCTTCGGGCGGGCCAATATCCTGTATGGCATGAGTCATCCGGAGCCCGAGTTTGAACAGTACGACATAACGACTGGGAAGGTGGCCGAGATCAACGATCCATCGAAATGCGTCAAACTCGGAGCTCGCGACTCCGGACATTCGATTACGGTCAGCGCCGATGACAACCGGTTCATGACTACATTAGGGCCGCTGCAGGACGAAAACTATCTGGTCTACATCTACGACCGGGCCCAGGGCTGCCGCTGGTATAACCCGCAGACTGGTGAAATCGGCGGACAGTGGGGACCGAAGGGGACGGTTTCGGTTCCCGACCGTTTTCTGGTTCACAACGCCCGCATGGCGAAATCGGGGAAATTCGTCTACGTCACGCGTGGCGGCGGGGGCAGCGTCGGGCATCGCTGGGTGGTCTGGGAGATCGACACGATGAACGTCAGCGTCTGCTCGCGCGGATGCAGTGGGCACCACGTAATGGGCTACTCGCACATCGTGGGTTCGTCCGGCATGTCGCATCCTATGGACACAGTATCGCGGCCACTGAACCATCTGGAAGAAGCAACTCCGCTGATCGACAATCTGGAGCCGGTGAAAGGAAGCTGGTACGACTCCCATTTCTCCTGGAATAACGTGGATCCGAACGATTCCGCTCCCGTCTGTTTCTCGACATATCAGGCGACCAATCCCGATACGCCTGGAACCGCGCCACTCGTTGCCGGACCATGGGAGAATGAGATCGACTGCGCCGAGACGGACGGAAAGGCATCCAAAGTTTGGCGGTTTGCCCATACCTACAGCACCGCCAGGAACGGCTTCTGGTCGACTCCGCGTGGGAATGTTTCGCAGGATGGTCGCTTCTTCATGTTCACGTCCGACTGGGAAGACCAGCTGGGAAAACTGCCGAACGGTGAGAAATATCGGACCGACGTCTTTATCGTCGAGCTGAAATGATGCACTCGAATCCAAAGCGATTTTCGATGGGGAGCACGGCCTAGATGGAATCTTCCATGGGAGCAGTTGCTCCGTCCGCCGCCACGTTTCATCACATTGGTTTTGTTGTCGCTTCGATTGCGAACTCCGTGCAGGGATTCCTGGACTCGCTGCAGGCGGAGTGGGACAGTGTGGTTTTTCACGATCCGAATCAAGTAGTGCGCGTAACTTTCCTGCAAGGCAAACATGCCGCCGATCCTTTGTTCGAACTGGTGGAACCGGCTGGCGAACAATCGCCGGTGATTCCCTTCTTAAAGCGCGGCGGAGGGTTGCACCACTTGTGCTATGAGATCGAAAGCCTGGAAAATCAATTGGAGTTGAGCCGGGCGCAAGGCGGGCTCGTGGTCAGGCCTCCGCTGCCGGCCGTCGCTTTTGGAGGGCGTCGCATCGCCTGGGTGTACACCAAGAATAAGCTTCTTATTGAATATCTGGAGCGCCAGAGGAAGCCCGCTCAGGAATGACCTCCGATCCCAAAAGCTCGGACCTGCGCGGCGAAGCCGACCGCCTGCTTTCCGCCGGATCGTGGGATCTTGCGTTCCGGTGCCTTTCCGACCTTTGGAGCAAAGAGCCCGGTTCTACCGCCGCAGCCTTCCTGGTATCACGCTTGGAAGAACTGCGCGGCAAACTTCCTTTACTGCCATATCGGCTCGCAGTGCTGCGTTCCTTCACCTTGGAACCGGCGATTCCTTTACTCCGAGCCGAGGCCTTTGCTCGCGGAATTGATTTAACGGTGCAGGCGGGAGACTTCAACGCCTACCCTCAGGAGATTCTCGACCGGGATTCTTCTCTTTACCATTTTTCGCCCGACGCTGTAATTCTCGCGGCCCAAACGGCGGACCTCGCTCCTGACTTGTGGCGCGAGTATCCCGATCTGGCGCCGGAAGCCGTTTCCACGGCAATACAACGCGTGTCCAACAGCTTCAGCCAGTGGATCCGCGCTTTCCGGGAGCACAGTTCCGCCGGGCTGGTCGTGCATTCTCTTGAACTGCCGGCGCGACCGAGTGCGGGAGTTCTCGATGCGCAGCAGCAGACCAGCCAGGCGTCGGCCATCCATCAAATCAACCAGGCGCTCCGCCAGATCGCGGGCGAACACCGCGGCGTTTATGTGCTCGACTATGACGGACTGGTGGCGCGCCGCGGCCGCTTGCGTTGGCACGACGAACGAAAATGGCTCATCGCGAGAATGCCCATCGCCGCCGATTGCCTCATTGAGATGGCCCTCGAATGGACGCGCTTTCTGGTCCCGCTGACCGGGAAGACTGCCAAGGTGCTCGTCGCCGATCTCGACAATACGATGTGGGGAGGTGTCATCGGCGAAGACGGTTTGACCGGAATCAAGCTCGGTCCGGAGTTTCCGGGCGCGGCCTACCAGAACCTGCAGCGGGCGATGCTGGATCTGACGCGGCGAGGAATTTTGCTGGCCATTTGCAGCAAGAACAATGGAGAAGACGCGATGGAAGCCCTGGAAAATCATCCGGGCATGATTCTGCGGCCCAAGGATTTCTCCGCGTTGCGGATCAACTGGAACGACAAGTCGCAGAACCTGCGCGAGATCGCGTCCGAGCTAAACGTTGGCACCGATGCTCTCGCCTTTCTCGACGACAACCCTGTGGAGCGGGAACAAGTTCGCAACGCGTTGCCGGAGGTCATGATTCTTGATCTGCCCGGCGATCCGCTGGCGTACGCGGCCAGACTTCGAGACTGCCCGGCATTCGAACGGCTTGCTCTCTCCAGCGAAGACCAGCAGCGGACCACCCTGTATGCGACGCAATGGGAGCGCTCGCAGGCCGAACAAAACTTCCAAAGCAAGGAAGACTTCTTTCGTTATCTTGAGCAGGAAGCCGAGGTCGCGCCGGTCGCGCCGGCGACGCTGGCAAGAGTCGCGCAGCTCACGCAAAAGACCAATCAATTCAATCTGACCACCCGGCGCTTCAGCGAGCAGCAGATCGCCGATATGGCTGCGCGCCCGGGATGGCATGTCCTCTCCATCAAGGTACGCGACCGGTTCGGCGACCACGGGTTGGTCGGCGTAGCCATCACTCACGATGAGGCCGACACTTCCGAGATTGAAACTTTCCTGCTCAGTTGCCGCGTCATTGGAAGAGCCGTGGAAACAGCCCTGCTTTCGCATCTCGCTCAGGCCGCCGCAGCTCGCGGCCGCCAGCGACTGTTGGGACGATTCATCCCCACGCGGAAAAATGCTCCTGCCCGCGATTTCTACGCACAGCACGGCTTTCAGCTTCTCGAAGAGAACCTTGACGGCTCAGTTTGGAGCTTGTCGTTGGGGCAGAATACAATCGCAACTCCGGACTGGATCAAAGTAAAAACGATTGGGGGGAGAGTCTAATTGACGTCATCCATTCTCGACCAGATTCGTGGCGTAGCGTCCGACCTTTTCAACGTTCCGGTGAATCGAGTCACGGCCGCGTCATCACCGGAGACCATTGAGACTTGGGATTCGACGCAGCACCTGAACTTTGTGCTCGCCCTGGAAGAAAAGTTCGGGCTGCAGTTGTCCCCGGAGGAAATGGAACAATTGCGCAATGTCGGCGAAGCGGCGAAGTTGGTCGAGAGCAAGCTGCAAGCAGGTCCACGCTAGCCGGGAGTACCATCTTTCGCAAGTTGCCGGTCGCCTGTCACGCCCGTCATGCCTATCGTCATCCAGCCATATCGCGAAGAGCACGAACCGGCGGTGAGGGATTTCAACCAGCGTTTGCAGTCAGGCGGTGCCGAACCTGATCTCGTATTCTTCACCCGCGCCGAGCCGCGCTGGCTGCCACGCTCCGACGTCGCGAGCCTGTATCAGGAGTATTTCGTGGTGTTGGACAATGGCGTGGTCCGCGGCGGCTACGCGCTCAAGCGGCAGGATTTCTCTTTTCCGGACGGCGTCACGCGCAACGTGGCCTACTACCACCATCCGCTGTCAGAGGGCATTGTCAACAAGTCCTATGCGACGATTGGAGCCATGTTGCTGAAGGATGCAATGAGCCGTTCTCCACTGCTCTATTGCCTCGGCATGGGCGGGTATGATCGCCCCTTGCCGAAGATGCTGATCAGCCTTGGCTGGGCCAACTGCGCCATTCCCTTCTATTTCCATGTTGCTCATCCCAATCGTTTCTTCCGGGAAATCCAGGCGCTGCGAACGTCTCCGTTTCGCACGCTAATGCTGAACCTGGCCGCATGGACCGGCACAGGCTGGGCCGGAGTGAAGACAATCCAGGGTCTGAGAAAACTCCGCTCATCGAAGCCGGCTTCGTTTACCGCCGAACCAGTCGAGCAGTTTTCCGAGTGGGTGGATCCCTTGTGGGAACAAGCGAAGATCCATTATGCGATGACCGCCGTTCGCGATTGCCAGACGTTGCGCACTCTTTACCCGGCCAGCGACAAGCACTTCACCCGCCTGCGCGTGAGCCGCGGTGGGCAGGATATTGGATGGGCCGTGGTAGGAGAACGACGGAAGGACGAGAAATATGGATCGATGCGCGTGGGCTCGATCTTGGATTGCTGGGCTGCGCCGGAAAATGCCCTGCCGGTAATTCAGGCAGCTTCGGCAACCCTGACGCAGCAAGGAGCAGATCTGATCGTTTCCAATCAGAGCCATCGGCTTTGGGCCCGCGCGCTGGAACATGCCGGATTCCTGGGCTCGCAATCGAATTTTATTTTCGCCGCCGGGAAGGGCCTGAGCGCCTTGTTGCGGCCGTTTACCGAGAAACAGTCGAGTCTTCACTTCACCCGTGCCGATGGCGATGGATTGCCTCGCAACTTCTGACCTCAAACCTTCTGCTGTTTCTGCGAAGATGCGCCCGCCGGTTCCAGGCCTGGCGTAGCGAATTCGTAGCCGAGTTCCCGCATCATTTGGCCCCAATGCGTCTCGATGTAGGCAACCGTCTCTTCGGGCAGTACAGTCTTCCACCCACCCGATGTGGCATTGCGGACAAACGGCTTGTCCTGCCGCGTGAGCGTTGTGGCAACCCACTTTCCGCCGTCTTTGCTCTCGAGCTTTCTCATATTCTCGGCCGTACTCAGTTCAATCGCCCGGTTCAGACGTTCTGGCGTGGCCTCGATTCCCAGGAACTCCGCGACTCGTGCGAGTTCCCCCTGAGAATCTCTTTTCAGGTCTTCATAACGTAACAACAAGAACCCTTCGTGTCCGCGCCGCGTCGCCAACCAACTGCTCACGTGATCTCCCCAGGAGCCGATCCGGGGCCAGAACTGCGGCGCCATCCAACGCGGCACAAATTCCTCGATCGGGTATCCCTCTTTCACCGATCGCAGTTTGAGTTCCCAGTGATAGTTCGACACCGCGACATCCCGCGGGTCGCGCACAATATAAATCACTTTCCTGTAACGCGGGTCGAAGCATTCATGACTTTTTAGCGTCCGCGGCCGCGGCAGGTTGCGGAGCACCCGGTCGGAATGCTTGTACATGTCAGGAACTAAACGTTCGACGCTGAGAAAAGTAACTTCTTCCTTCTGATGAACCAGATTGCCAATCAGGAAGCGTGTCCAGGTATTGCCCGATCGTGGATAGGAAGTGAGAAATACGTCATCCGGAAAGATGGTGATGTCCCGCTCGACTCGGAGCTTACGGAACAGCACGTCGCTGACTCGCGAAAGGTGCTTGAGTCCCCTTTTCAGCATTGCCTTGCCTCGAAATTTGCGGCCGATCTCATCACTCGGACTCTTAATTCTAGCAAGGGATGTGGGGCGCGCACCCTGATTGCAGTTACTAACGAGTCTCGGTCGATGCCGCGACCGGGAGACGACAAGCGCTTCCGCCGCAATTCGCCGCTTAGGCTTAGGTTGCGCCAGTCTGATCCTCTGCCGGTTTTCGGCGGCTCTGCCACCAGCCTTGCAGCCGCTGCTTCCGCTCGAACACGGCCCTTGCCTGTGTCCGCAGCGTCGAGATGAAGGCATAGCGCGATTTGGTGAACCAGGGCACGCTGTGCGGAACACAGCCGTATTTCTCTTTGTAGGGGCGTTCCCCGCCCCAATCATAGATTTCGGCCCCGCGGCGCTTCCAGTACCTCATCGCGTACCAGTGAATGGCTTCGTTCGGACGCAAAATCTGGCTGGAACGCCAGCTCGCATTTCCCCAGAATTCGGCGAACTTGTTGAAGCCGGGAAAGATTCCCGTGGCAATGCACTTCCCTTCGGAATCTCGCGCCCGCACCAGCAGGATGCGGCCCGTGGGTTCGAGATTTCGAACCAGCGAGCGCACCCGCTCGACGCCATAGGTGGGAACCAGGCCCTGCTTGGCGAACACGTCCTTCAATTGTTCGTAGAACTCGTCAGCGAAATCGAGATCGTGCGCTTCTTCGATGGTCACGCCACTCTTTTCGGCCTTGCGCACACAGCGTCGGCAGGCGCTGCTCATTTTGCCGAACAGACTATCTTCCGTTTCCGTGAGATCGGTACGATACGTCTCAAAGGCTTCACTTGTGAATCCGATCTCGCTGCCGTCATCGAGGGAAAAGAACGGGTCGGAGACTTCCATGTGCAGGCACTTCCACGTGTCCCACGCGGTGCGTTCGATGGCCGCCAACGCCGCCTTGCGCGAGGCGCCCGGCACGAGATTAAATCCCATGTAGGGCGTGGTCCATCCGGGAAATGAACTTCCCAGAACCTTCAATCCGAATCGCGAAACAATCAATCCCGTGAAATAGCCAACTGCTTCTCCGCCCTCCTCCAACTCGCAGAGGACGATCTTGGCGCGTTGTGTTTCACGGATAAAATGCAACCATTCGCGAGTCTGAAAAACGGTACGGTCCGCGAAACCGTCCAACCGTGTCCAGTCGGCCGCTTCCGGGTCCATGATCCTAACTCTCATCGATCTTAACTTTCATCGATCTTAACTCTCATCTGTCTTAGCTTTCATCGCGTCTAAAGTCTTCATTCCCATGCTTACCAGCAAGTCCCCTGATAGGACGCGGTGGTGCCGGGGCGCGATGCCGCGGCCAGGTTGATGAGATCAATCACAATCTGCTCACGGCGCAGGCAGCGGTTCAGTTGATCTTTGTCGACCCTGGTAGCGATCACGACGACCTCGCCGCTCCGAACCACGTCCTCAAGGTCGGCGGAGAGCAATGAACCGATGTGCGGAATGACTTCTTCGATGTATTGGCGGTTCGACCCCGCTAGCCTCCCCAACGACACATCCCGATCCCATACCCGCACCTGGCAGCCTTCTCCGAGCAAGCGTTTGATCATTTGTACCTGTGGGCTTTCTCTCAGGTCGTCGGTTCCGGGCTTGAAGCTCAACCCCAGAAACGAAATCTTCTTCTTGTTTGTCCGCAGCACTAGCTCAACCGCTCGGTCGATATGCTGCGCGTTGCTGGGCAGAACCGACTCCAAAAGCGGTAACTCCAGATCGAGTTCCTTCGCGCGATGACTCAGTGCCCGCAGATCTTTGGGCAGACACGATCCGCCAAAGGCGAAACCCGGGGAAAGGTAGGCCGGGGAAATGTTCAGTTTTGTATCGGCGGTGTAGATTTTTGTGACCGCTTCGGCATCGACTCCAAGGCTCTTGCACAGTGTCCCAACTTCATTTGCAAATCCGATTTTCACTGCGTGGAACGCGTTGGAGACATACTTGACCATCTCAGCCACGGTAATGCTGGTTTCGAACACCGGACTGGAAACAGCGCTATACAGTTGCCGCACGACAACCAGATGTGCCGGATCCTGAGCGCCCAGCACCGTATAGGGGGGCTGAAGAAAATCGGCCACGGCGCTGCCCTCGCGCATGAATTCCGGGTTGTAGCACACCGCGAAATCTGTTCCCGCGCGCCGTCCGCTGGCCTTCTCCAAGGTCGGAATGACGAGCGCCTCAGTCGTGCCGGGCAATACCGTGCTTCGTAGCACGATCACGTGATAGGACTTCTTTTGCTTGAGTGCGAGGCCGATTTCATGAACCACGCGCTCGACATAGCCCAGATCGAGTTTTCCGCTGCGCAAACTGGGCGTACCGACACAGACGAACGAAATTTCAGAGTCCCTTACCGCGTCCACCGCATTGGTCGTGGCGTGGAGCAATCCTGCGCGATGTCCCTCTTCCACCAGTTCGCTCATCCGCGCTTCGATGATGGGACTGCGGCCCGCTGCCATCATCTCTACTTTGGCCGGGCTAACATCCACCCCCGTTACCTTGTGGCCCACATGAGCAAAGCACGCGGCCGAGACTGAGCCCACATAGCCCATGCCAAACACACTGATCGACAGCCCCACGTTCCGGTTCCTCAATTCGTATGGATGCAAGTTTCTAGTATGCCAGTTCCGTTACAGCTTCGACGGTGACCGAAGTTTTCGCCGCCCTACCATCTTCCGTCCGCTCAGATTGGAGTATACCGGGTACTGGGGATAAACTCTGGGTGTGCCCCTTGCCGGACGAAGCCTCTGGTCTCGCTTGTCCAACATGAGTTTGGACGAACTTGCGACGCGCGCGCACCAGGAGTTTTCCAAGCGGCTCGATGTCGCTCTGTGTGGCGTGGGACTGCAACCAGGCCGGAACGGACTTGCACTCTCTTCCACGGCTGCAGGAAATTTCTTCTTTTCGAGCGATGAACTTCCGCAGCGCGTTGCCTTGCTGCGGGAGCATCTGCCGCGCGAGGCAGCGGCGATCGTGGCAGAAGCCGACCAGATTTGCCGGCATCGTTTCAGACTCCTGGGCTACCGGAATCTCGCCTACGGCGCAGAAATCGACTGGCAGCTCGACGCGGTGCATGGGTTGCGCTCACCGTTGATTCCGTGGTTCAAGATCAACTTCCTCGATTTTGCCCAGATCGGTGATCACAAAGTCACCTGGGAACTCAGCCGTCATCAGCACCTCGTCACTCTGGCGAAGGCCTGGCTGCTTACGGGCGAAGAGGCCTATGCGCGGGAAATCTTCGCGCAGTGGTACTCCTGGCAATGCGCTAACTCTTATCCGCTGGGAGCGAACTGGGCCAGCAGCCTGGAAGTTGCATTCCGCACCCTCTCCTGGATCTGGGTTCAGCAACTGCTTGCGCGATGTCCTGCCGTGCCCGCTGGTTTCGAGAATGATCTTCTGCACGCTTTGGCATTGAACGGCCGTCACATTGAGCGCTATCTCTCGACATACTTTTCTCCCAACACGCACCTGCTCGGAGAGGCCGTCGCCCTATTCTTCATCGGCACGCTTTATCCGCAAATCTCGTCTGCCCCGAAGTGGAAAAAGAAGGGATGGAGAATCGTTCAGGAAGAAGCTCAGCGGCAGGTGCGGCCCGACGGCGTTTATTTCGAGCAATCGTTGTATTACCACGTCTACGCGCTTGATTTTTTTCTGCACGCCCGCATACTCGCGTCGCGGAATGGCATGGAGATCCCTTCCGGATTCGATCTCGTCCTCAGAAAAATGCTTGCGGTCAGTCAGGCTCTAGCGCAAGCCGGTCCGCCTGAGGGCTTCGGCGACGACGACGGCGGAAGAGTCTTCAATTCTGCACGCAATCGTGCCGAGCACATGACGGATCCGCTGGCGATCGGATCTGTGCTTTTTCATGACGCTGGCATTCGAGCCGATGCACCGTTAGCCGAAGAAGCGATCTGGTTGTTGGGCCGAGCTGCGTTGGCGCTCGGCGCTGAGCCAGCGAGTCCGCAGGTCACGTCTCAGGCGTTCCTGGACGGCGGACTGTACATCATGGGAGGCTCCGAACCACTTCCTCAACGGATGGTGATCGACGCCGGACCTCAAGGTACCGGGCACTCTGGGCATGGCCATGCCGACGCACTCAGCGTCAATTTCGCATTCGCCGGCCGGCGCTGGCTGGTGGATCCTGGAAGCTTCTGCTACGTCGGTCCCGGCCCTGACCGGAACATGTTTCGCGGTACGCGCGCCCACAATACGATGGCGGTTGACGGCCTCGACCAAGCCCAGCCTGAAGGGCCGTTCGCATGGAGTTCGATTCCGAAGGTTCAATCGGATTTGTGGATCAGTGGCCACAGCTTTGCGCTGTTTGCTGGATCGCATTCCGGATACGAGCGGCTCCCCGAACCCGTGAGGCATCAGCGTTTCGTATTTCACCTGAACGGCAGCTTCTGGTTGATCCGCGACGTAGCCGAAGGCCGTGGTTCGCATCTTCTCGAAACTTCATGGCACTTTGCGCCCGACATCGAAGTCTCGCCTCGCGGAGGCGGTTTTGTCGCCCGCCCCGCGCTGGATCAAGCAACCGATACTCAGGCATCGCATCATCTCGCGTTCCTTCCAGTTGACGATCCCCTGTGGAAGTCCGAGCTACTCTCGGAACATGTCTCGCCCGCTTACGGCGAAAAGCTGAGTGCACCGGTTGTGCGCTGTAACGCCCGGGTTGAGCTTCCGGCAGAGCATGCTGTGCTGCTCGTCGCCACCGTTGGCGCGGCCGAAGGAATCGAGGCCGGCAAGCTATTCCGCGACGAACGCCCGCACGGGGAAGCTACGCCGCCAATAGCGGCCTACCGTTTCGAGTTCAACGCTGCCACGCACTGGATTATCTTTCGCGAAGCCGGGCCCGCGACCTGGAACTTCGGCCCGTGGACCAGTGACGCGAGATTTCTCTATTTCTGTGTGAAGGATCGGCACATCGACCATCTTGTATTTTGCGAGGGGAGTTTCATGCAGCTCCGCGGTGAGCCTCTCATCTCGCACCGCGGCACTCTACAATGGCTGGAGTGGGCCAGCCGCGAGGGACGGCATCAGATGGCCTGCTCCGATGAGGTTGCCGGAAAATCTTTTTCCGGGGATGTTCTCGATTCGGAAATCGTGATTTAAGATCGGCGCGCCCAGAGTTCGGCGCGACAGAGGAAGCGCAAGCGCATGTGCGGCATCACCGGCATCATGCAATTCCGGGACGGAGCGAGGGTCGAACCTGCGACTCTCCGGCGGATGTGTGCCGCTATGGTGCATCGCGGGCCGGACGACGAGGGAATCTACACCGACGGCTCTGTCGGGATCGGCATGCGGCGACTGAGCATCGTGGATCTCGCAACCGGACACCAACCGCTCAGCAACGAAGACGGCACGGTCTGGATTGTTTTCAACGGTGAAATCTACAACCATGCCGCGTTGCGCGAGAAACTGCAGGCCCTTGGGCACCAATACCGTACTCACAGCGATACGGAAACCATCGTTCATTTGTATGAAGAGTACGGAACAGACTGCGTGCAGCATCTGCGCGGCATGTTCGCCTTCGCGATCTGGGACGCCCGCCGCCAGCGTCTGTTCATCGCTCGCGACCGGCTGGGAATCAAGCCTCTTTACTATCGGCTGGATGCTGAGCGGATCATATGGGGCTCGGAAATCAAAGTGGTTCTCGCCGGACCTGGAAGCGGACACGGAAGCGCAGCCCGGTTTGATCGCACGGTCCTGCCCGAATATCTGGCGTTCGGATATCTCTCCGGCGAACAGACGTTCTATCACGAAATTCGCAAGCTGATGCCCGGGCACTGGATGGAGGTGGAAGCGAACGGCCGAGTCCGGATTGAGCGCTACTGGGATCTGCCAGTAAATCAGAGCGAAGTCTCACGACCCGAGAGTTACTACATCCAGACCTTCCGGGAAATGCTGGAACAATCCGTAGGCAGTCACTTGATGAGTGATGTCCCGCTCGGGGTATTCCTCAGCGGCGGAGTCGATTCGAGCGCCGTGGCCGCCTTGATGACGAAGATTCGCCGCGCTCCGGTTGAGACTTTCTCGGTTGGCTATTCCGAGGACGAATACAGCGAACTCCCCTACGCCCGCATTGTTGCCCAGCATCTGAATTCCATTCACCACGAAGTGCTCGTCAGCCAGCAGGATTTCTTCGACACGCTGCCGCAACTCATCCGACACGAGGACGAGCCCATCGTCTGGCCCTCCAGCGTCGCTCTTTACTTTGTGGCACGACTCGCACATGAGCGGGTGAAGGTCGTCTTGACCGGCGAGGGAGCCGACGAAACTCTGGCTGGCTATACCCGCTATGCCTTCACGCTCAAGAACGCTGCCTGGGACGGCATTTATCGCAACCTCGTACCGGGCGCGATTCGCCGGGGCATTCGCGGATCCATTGCCGATTCCACCTGGATTGGCGCTACCGTTCGACGCAAGCTGTCCCATACGTTTCTCGCCCGCAACGGCAATTCGTGGGCCTCGTTCTACTTCGACAACTTTTTTTCTGCATTCAGTGAGAGCGATCAATCCACATTGCTCACCGACGACGTCCGCAGGCGGTGTGTCTCCGGAGCGGCGTATCGGAACGTCCTGGAGTATTGGGAGCATTCCTCCGGCGAGATGCTGCACCGTCTGCTTTACACCGACATCAAGACCTACCTGGTCGAACTGCTGATGAAACAGGACAACATGAGTATGGCTGCGTCGATCGAGAGCCGGGTTCCTTTCCTCGACCATCCTCTGGTGGAATTCGCGACGAACATTCCGCAGAATCTTCAGCTCGGAGGATTCGCGGGCAAGCGCATCCTAAAAAAGGCCGTCGAAGATCTGCTGCCACACTCCATTCTTTACCGTCCGAAACTGGGCTTCCCCACGCCGTGGAGCCGCTGGCTGGCCGGGTCGCAATTCGACTCGATCCGCAAGCTGCTTCTGGAACCACGGTCCATGGAGCGCGGATTGTTTGAGCGCTCCGCGGTGGAGCGCCTATTCGAGGAGCACCACTCCAAATATCGCGATCATGCCGACCGCATCTGGCGCCTGCTGAACCTGGAGTTGTGGCACAGAACCTGTCTGGAACAAGATGAGCAGAAGCCGTCAGCTGTTATAGCTGACTAGCATCTATGGGAACAGGTCAGCATCATCGGGTTGAGCGGCTGCGCTGGCTTCGACCACCCAGAGCGTCAGAATAAAGTTCGCAATATTGTTTCCGAATTCGCTCCGCGCTAAAGTTCTCCTGCGCAAACTGACGAGCCTTCTGCGAGATTGTCCGGCGGAGTTTGTCATCGGCCAGCAGGGCTTCTAGTCCGTCCGTGAGGGCCCCTTCGTCATTCGGAGAAACCAGCAGCGCTCGCCCGTCGCCGCCCAGTTCAACGTTTCCCCCAACCGCCGTCGCCACCACCGGCACTCCGGCCGCCATCGATTCCAGCATCACATTTGAGAGGCTTTCCGAGGCGGACGGTACGACCGATACATCCATGCTCGCGAGAATTGCCGGTATGTCGCGGCGATCTCCCAGAAAATG